>Ga0209212_1000509_pt1 | contig 74558 bp, 72 predicted proteins | sample RifGroC2_FD_183996 | JGI IMG/M metagenome (GOLD analysis project Ga0209212, IMG submission 183996) | Groundwater microbial communities from Rifle, Colorado, USA - Groundwater C2 (SPAdes) (version 2) | ecosystem: Environmental > Aquatic > Deep subsurface > Groundwater | place: Rifle, Colorado...
AGAACAAAATATGCAGCTTGATGGGGAATACACCATCACCGCGCAAATACACAATGACGGCGCTGCAAATGCGCTCTTCAAGGTAGACCTTATCCCCTCAAGCGGTTTTGTGACCGTAAAAAAACCATCGAGAGTTGTTCGTGTCGACAAAGGGGACGCTGTTGATGCCACGTATGACCTTGAGGCAAAAAAGATCGAAGGCCGGGGACAATTCACCGTTAATGTGTATTATGAAAACAGCCTTGTTGACACCCATACCTATTCTGGATATGAAGTTTCCGGCAATTTTTCCGGCTCTATCAAGAACATCAAGGCACCAACTACCCTTCGGGCAAACGAGCCAGCCCTTGTGACCATCAGCCTTGCCAGCGATCTTACCAACGAATCAGAATTCACACTAGACCTTCGAGGAGATGATTTTGTCTTTGAGACAAACCCTCTTTATGTCTCACTTCCGCCAACTGCCTGGACAGACCGGCAAATCACCCTCACACCAACCAGGGCAGGCAACCTATCATTCCAGGCAAGGCTCTATTATAATGACACACTCCTTGACTGGGAGAATTACACTTTTGTCGTTAAAGAAAATAGCCTCCCTGAAATCACTGCTGTGGACATCCCAGAACAGGTGCAAAAAAGCCAGCAGTTCAAGGTGCACATCGGCCTTAATAATCCAGGCGACCTGGCCCAAACAATGCGCGTTCGCATCACCGGCCTGCCGGACAATGTCTTTATCGACCAACAAGAGCAGATCGTCCAGCTTGACCCTGGTGAAGAACAGATCGTCACATTCTCCCTCATTCCTGATGTTGAAGAGAGCTTCCTTTTTACTATCGAGCTCCTCCGGGACAATGATGTGATAGCAAAAGAAAGAACTGCAATAACAATAACTCTGCCAGAGCCGCCCCAAACAAACCAGCCACCAGAAGAAACACCGCTCCCAGAAGTTCCCGGGATCAGCCCAGAGGAACTTAAGGGAATCATCGATGAGAGGATCAAGCAAGACTATGTGCCAAAAAGGATAGTCTACCAATTCATCATCGTCATCCTCCTGCTCATTGTCGTCATCATCGGCCTTGCCATTGTAAAGAAAAGATGAAGCTACGCATTGGACCTTCATGGTATGAACACGCGCTGAAAAGCACGGTTTCATTCCTCAAAAAAAGAGAAAACCAAAAAACAATCCTCATCATTATTCTCTTCCTTGTTGTTCTCTGGCCGAAAGGAATAAAGCAGCCTGGTGTGCGAATCCAGGAAAAAACTACGTTTCAATGCTTTGATGGTTCTTTTACTGACAAGAAGGAAACTTGTGAGACCCCAGTGCAAGAATGCCCAGCCCCTCAAGAAACACAATGCCCTGCGTGCCAAGCCCAAATGGATACTCCAACCAAGCCGTCTATTGATGATGATAAGATACAAAGCATCTTGCTCTATGACCCCTATGAAGACACAACGTATGCGTATTCCTCTAGTTGTAAGATATCCATCAAGGATGCACAAAGCGAAGTGGCTGACACAAAATCAGTCTTTGACAAGCTCTACCTTGAAGTGGCAGGCTGCATTGATGTCTTTGAACTTCGAGAAGGCCAACTAGAAGAAGCAACAACCCACCTTAATAATGCAATCACCGCATATGATAAAACACTCTCCCGCTGCAAAAGCTGATGGCCGAAGCATTATCCTGGTTCTGGCAAACATTTGGGCTTAAAGGGATACTATTCATTGGGGTTGTCCTGCTCATCGCATTCAGAAAATACTGGACAGCACTCCTTTATGACTATGTCATTGATGGCGCTTTTTCTCTGGCTGATGAATGGATCGATCCGCTCATGGACATTACTGTTGTTGGCTCACCCATCCCCTGGGAGATTGGGGACCTGCTGGCAGCCTTCTTGATCTATAGGAAAGAAAAGCATATCACAGGAACAATGATCGCCTTTATTGCCGCGGCAGAAGCACTCTCCTTTGGCATAGAACCCTTATTGGAGATGATCCCTGCCGGGTCACTCATTGCAGCACCTGTTGGGATGTTCTTCAATCTCTTTCCGACAGTAACTCTCTTTCGTATGATTTTTGGCAAGACGGATAGGGCGATTGCTGATATGAAACTGCTTGATGCGGAAGTTTCCCTCGCAAAGGAAACAAGAATAGATATTCGGGAAGAAGATGAAGTATGCCAGAAGATGCATGCATTCCTCAGGCAGGAATGGCCCCTTGACGCAATAGAACTGTTTGACAAGGAACGGCCGGACAAGACACTTCTGAAAAAGCTGCAGGGCGCGATCGATACCCGGATCAACCAGACAAAAAGCATTATCACCTCTGTAGAAAGGTCAAGAGAAAACCTGATCGGCGAGGCAGAACAGGCAGTTGGCAATGCGGGCTTTCCAGACCCTGGGGCGCTAGAGTCCCTCGAAGAGCTTCGGGCACTCTTTGAAAGTCAAGTCACGCAGGCAAAAAATGTCCTGAATCAATCGCAAGCAACAGTGAACAGCTTTATATCCTCAATCATGAGCATGCTTGGCTCTCCACCTTCCCCAGAACAGCTCAAAAAAGCGTATGATGATGCACTATATGCCCAACAAATCATCGTCGCTGCCTCCCGAGAGTTCGATGAAGGATATCGGCGATGGATTACTATGGTAAGACAAGCAGAACAGGATATGGACAAAGAACAGCCTCCTGCATAGGTTTCTTCTAACATCACTATTCGAATAGAGATTCTCACGGGTAAAAGACTATATAAATGAATCTTCTATTACTCCTAGCATGGAGGTTCCAGAAATACGCATCCATCCGGAGCCAGACCATTTCTTTTCTTGTGCTGTGAGAAGAGCATCCTCACGGTTTGACAGAGCCCCCATTGCAAGCAGCGCTGCACCACTCCTTCTCCCGCAATCAGTCTATGGGCGGGTGGCTGCCGGTTTTACAGACCGCCGGAATTTGGCCCATCAGTACCCGAATACAACGATAGAACAAGTCATGGAAGCGCTCGGGAGGGATGTTGAAGAAGAGCATGACCAAAGAGAGCACATCCTCCAGGAGGTTTGAGCGGTGGACAGAAAAAGTGGCTGAGTACGCACGATTAGCCCATGCAGGAAAAAAGATTCCTGGAAAATTATCCCGAAGGGTAATTCGGCCTCATAACAAAAAAGGTGTTCCTCTTGGGAGGATAGATGCATTTGCAGATGTCACTCTTGGCAATCCAATAAAAGCACTTGTTTCCTTCTATCTTGGCCTTTGTGTTGATTCTCCATACTACCGCATTGCTTACAGAGAAGCGCGAGGCCAGGAGCTCTCTTCCGGCCATCTTGTCCCTGTCAACATGGAGGCGCTTAAGACCAATGGACTCACGTTACAAGACCTAAAACACCTATCAACATCATCATTCTCTTTGGACATGCTCTATGATAAAGGAATCATTGTTGATTATACAGTTCCATGGAATCAAGGATATGCGCTTGGCTTTGTGGAAGAGACAGAGGGGGTGGGAATTAGTGATGATGCCTTTTCTCTTTATATGGGCCTGGAATATGGGCTTGCGGGATTTGTCGGGGCAGTGCTCGCTGATGCCTATGACACGTGGAATAAAGCCACCGAAACTATCCCTCCCTGCAGCAGAGGGGAGATATTGAGACACTCCCTGGAGAAGCAAATGCCACCGGAGATCCTCCCCTCAGATGAGATGATCCTTCGCGCACTTCAATTATCCAGCATGTTTGGCGCGTCATCACATCTCTTTCCCCAATCATCACTCAGAAAGCTGCTCGAATGCCATCATGGAACATGCCCCCTTGAAACATATCTTCTCTTAGTCCAAGGAAGGGAGCTCAATGGACAATGGCAAACACCGTTATCAACAGGAGGAAGAACAGTTACTCTATCAAACTTCTATCATCATCTCAAAGAGAAACAGGGACAGCTTATTTGATGTAAATGGTGCCGTGCATACCATAGACCCCATCAATGTATGGGTATTCTCCTGGCTGCTCGAATGTCCAGGTAAAATTCTGCCCTGGAAGAAGCCGCTTGACGACTCTCATCGACCCATTCCTGAAGATATCTTCACCCCTGCCACTTATCTCGTGGACACGGTCATCCTGGTTAATCCAGACAACACGGGTGCCTTCAGATAAGGTGATGTTTGGCTGGCTGAGCCGGGTCCTGTAGATATCGATGATGATCTCTTTTTCTGTGACGAAAAGTGATTTATTTGAGGAAACGTTTGACACTTCAACTGGGAATAAATTTGTTGCATTATCCTCAATGATCCTCTGAGGGATTCTTTCTTCTGCAATCACCGGCTGATTCGCTATTATTTGTTCATCTATGATCCTGCTTTGCATTTGAGGCCGAAGCATACTGGCAATGATTGCCACTAAAAGAATCATTATCACTGCAGCCAGCCCCCCCATCACTTTTTTCCATGATTCCATACTTCATCGATAGTGTTAGAGTATATTAATATTGTCCCTTTTGATCCGATCTGCACTATCATAGCAGCGAAAACTATAAATACAAAGCAAAGAGCCACTTTACTGTATGTTCAGAAAAAAGAGCAGGGATGAGCAGGTAAAAGAGGCTTTCGACAAAATCAAAGAGGAACTCACAGAACACCTGGATTCTATCAATGCGAATACGAATGAGATCCAAAGCAATAGAGAGTTCATCTGCAGGCTCGATGAAAAGATAGACAAGCTCGCTGAACGCATGGAAGAGATCCACATCCTTCTCTCTTCCTCCCGGCCTCTGCTTGATTACAACCTCGACCCACTCACTGATCAGGAAAAAAAAATCGTATTGCTGCTGTATGCCTCGACAAAACCTTGCACCTACAAGCTTCTTGCAGCAAAACTCAAGCTCTCAGAACATCTCATTCGGACATACCTGACAACGCTCATCACCAAGGGTGTGCCCATCATCAAAAAATATGCAGGGTCAGAAGTGTACCTCTCATTGGACCCTGACTTCAAGCGCCTCCAGGCAACGGAAAATATCCTGCAGGTGAACGAAGATATCTCCAGAGAAATCAACTAATCGTCTTCTGATGCTGAAATGAAGTATAATGCACCGATAAATACGCCTATGGTGATTATCACTGGGAGATATGAAGAGAAAAATGAGAGTCTCACGCTTGGAAAAAGAAGGGGGATGAGCAAAGATTCCGGCAAGATAAGATCTATAATAATGATGATGCTAAGAAGCATCTTCCAATCTGCCTCTATCTCGAATATCTGACAGATCATCTTCCAGAGAACAAGTGCGACCAATAAGAGAATAAAGTAGGGTATGCCTTTTAGGATGAATGTCACCGGGTCAAAACGCTGGTATGCTCCAATTGCGTGAGGCATGACAACAAGCAAGGCAGCAGAAACGGCAAATCCAATATTGAGATTCTTCTTTTCTTCACCAAATACTCTCACTTTCTGCAGCAGGGCAAAAATCAATATGAAATAGAGGAGGAATGGCAGCAGGATATCATAAAAACCAAAAGACACCGCTGATTTAATCACCTCGATGAGCATAACCAATCACTCCTTCACTTTTATTTATATCTTGCTAAAGAAACGATCACTTTTTCTGGTGCCTAAAAATCAGATGCAATAAAGGTGCAATGCCAGTACCCTTGGGGGATGATTTTTTAAGAACCAGTTTATATCACGGACACTACTCTGGGGATGATGTGGAAGACTCACTTTTTGCAATAACTCCAAAGAGAACCTTTCGAGCAGCCGATCAATTGATTCATATCCGAGGCGAAGAGCCTGATAATGAACATAATCTGGCATTTTTCTCTGAGGAGGAATCCTCCAGTCATAATCCCACAGCTGCATGCCACTCCATGAGAGAAAAGTGCGGCTGGAGAGCAGGCCCTGATACACCCCTCCCAAAACAGGGCGCGATGAGGCATTCTCCTCGATGAATTTCATTCCCTTATCATAGATCTCCCCTTGTTCTTCGGGGCTCAGAGGCGTCCTTGGAGCCTGTCTAGAAAAATAGATTGCCCCGACAACACAACTCCCCAAGGGATCTCCAAATCCCCGGCCTTCATTTCTCTGAGAAATCTGCCGATAAAGCGGTGTCCTGGTGAAATACCTGTTTGGCAACCTGCCCATATCCACCTTCTTTACTATTGGAATTTAATAACCTTTTGCCTGAACTCTCACTTTTTATTTTTTTACAATATAGTAATTAATAGTGTTAGCTTTGGTTTGCGTTTTTTCATTTCTATATACTATAATAGATATGTTTTTACAATTATTATTAAAACAATCTATTATATAGTACTTATTTTATCTTATGTATTTGAATCTTATGTGTTGAGATATCTATATCACTATACCTATTAATAGCTTAAATAATTTTATCAAAGATAAGATATATTAGATTGAGCTATTGTCTTTTATGATAATAATAATTAATTTATGCTTATAATCACCAATCTTTATTTTTTACTGTGTGAAAATGTGATAATTATTATTGATCTATGCCAATAATTTTATATCATCTTATAACCTATCCAGTGGGCTCCTCACTTTCTTTATGAGCTCGGTAGACACCTTCGTGTACCTTTCTGTCGTCGATAAATTAGCATGACCGAGCAATTCCTGGATGACCCTTATATCGGTTCCAGCATCTAAGAGATGGGTTGCGAAGGTTGAACGCAAAACATGGCAGTGCACCCGTTTTTTAATGCCTGCGAGCCTTGCTGCCGTCGAGATGACCTTCTGAGCCTGCCTCTCGGAGATATGGCCCTTGGCTGCTGGAAAAAGGTATTCTGAATGCTCCTTTCTCGAGGATGAATACGCCTGGATCTCAAAGTTGAGGGTCAGGGAAAGGATAAAATTCCTATCTTTGCCTCCTTTACCGCTTTTGACAATGCCGGTGTTCTCCTGGAGATCCATATCATTTATACGTAATGATACTGCTTCTGATACCCTAAGCCCGGAAGAATAGAGCAATCTTGCCAAAATACGGTGTTTTTTGTTCTTTATCACAGAAAATAACGATTTAACTTCCTCTTTTGTCAAGACTGTAGGCAGTTTCTTATCTAATTTTGGCGGTTTTATCCCTCTGCAAACATCCCTGTGCATAATCTCTTGATAAAAATATTTGATTGATGATAGAAATAAACTGACAGATCTCGGCTTTAGTTTTTTATCGGAAATAAGGTGAGCTAGGAATGCTTTCACATCAGATGAGGTGATATCCGTTGATTCTTTATTTGAATAAATTAATAGTTTACTATTACAATCAATATATGCTTTAATTGTTTTTGGAGAATATCCCCTGATCTTGAGCTCTGTTTCAAGTTCCTTAAAATAAGGGTTGTTGATTACCATTATTCTTCTATTCTCCTCTTTTTTCCTCCTAGCCTCAGATACCAGAATATGGCAAAAAAATGCCTCTTTTTTCCTTTATCGACGACAAAACAAGGTAAAATAGTGCGTATAAGAGATATTATACGTACTTTTATATAAATGTTGTGATTCTGGATCAATTTTCCTTGTTCTTCTTGCCTCCCCCTCTTTTTCTGAGTGTGATCCTGGGTGTAATCCCCAATCTGACATCTTCTGCGGGATTCTATGTTTACCATTATACTATTATATCTTATAAAAACTTAATAATTAAATAAAACATTTAATATCTAATAAACTGATAAAATAATTTGATCTAAACTAAAATATTAATATCATAAAAAATAAATAAAAAAGCTAAAATAATTTAGCAATGATAGAATAAAAAGATTTTTAAAATATTGTTCTTGAATGGTTAAAATAAAAACATTATAATCTGATATATACACTATAGACATATAAACTATAAAATAATTGAATAAACTACTATTAACTATAATGTATTTTTCTGTATATCCTTTTTAATAATTATTATAAAATGTCAATTATAACCTGTCCAAAAGCTCTTTCTTATGAATTGATCATGGAAAACTGTCCATTTTGGCTATAAAGTGAGAGTTGACAAAGGAGATCCAAGATTCAGCTGGTTTTTTGGCAATGGGTTTGCTGCGATTTTCAAGAACGGATAAAAAACATCAGCGGCTCTAGCGTCGCTAAACAGAGAGGTATATGAGGGATGTATCATACCCCTCCTCATGTCTTGTCCTGATCCTGCTTGTTTGAGAGGTCATCTAATAAGCAAGGGAATCTAGTGCCTAAACTTAAAGCTGAATAAGAAAATGAGCTTAAGGCAAACCAAAAGGAATGAAATAAAGGTGGAGGGATGAAATAAAGGTGGAGGGATGAAATAAAGGTGAGCTATGTGGCAAGGTGCTGCCATAGGGATATTAGGGGTATACAAGGGAGACAGTGAATACAGGGGAGATTAAGAGAATCTAATTGCTAATCTTCTGGACAGTTGCGATCAAAACACCCAGAAGTGAGAACAATGCAATCAGCTGGAGGGCATCTGACGGTTGAATAGAAGAAGAGGAAACAACGTTTCCTGTAAGAAGATTGCTTTTATCCTTGCTTGGGACAACAAGGACGGTCCATGGCCTTGTGAACTCATCTATCCTCCCTATAATCCTTCCAGAAGGTGAGACTTTCAGGACATGCGATGATCTTTCCATTGTCACATAAACATTCCCCTCAGAGTCAACCTTGACAGTCATCGGCTTACCTGGAAGGTTATTGACCACCGACTTTGTGATCCCGTCCATCCCGAGGCGAACGAGGCGGTAATTCTCAGTATCAGCCACCCAGACGGTCTTATGCTTATCATCGATGCCAATCGCCATAGGATTGCTGAACGTTTTGTACCCTCGAGCGCGCTTTCTTGCCCTTGCCGGGAGAGCCTCATCCAACCCTTTTGTCCTCAAAAGGATATTTCCCTGCTGATTGACCTTGACAATCTCATCGTGATCAGAATCAACAACCCATGCAGTGCCATCCGCTTCAAGCTCTATCATCACCGGGTGATAGAAGCCTGGCTTTGCAAACATCCTCCTGCCGTCCTTGGACATCTTTATGACCGTATCATCATCGGTATTAGCAATCCATACTTCGCCAGTCCTCTTATTGACCGTCACGTCCTGAGGATTCCTAAATCCAGCATAAGAGCCAAGCTCATTGCCCTCCTTATCCACATGCATGACTGTGTTCAAGCCAGCATTTGCAATCCACACAGATGAGTCTTCAGGATCCACGGCTAGAGCCTTTGGCATGTTAATCTCGCTTGTTTTGGGGATCCTCTCCCTCACCGCTCCATACCAGGAATTTGCTGGCTGATAACGAATATCCCTTGTATCAATAAAAGTCCTATATCCAATCTTAAACAAGGTGTTGCCCTCCTTGTCGAGCTTTACGACAAGGTTGCTCATCTCATCAACGACCCAGATGCTCTCATCCCCTGGATCAAAGTCCAAATCAACAGGAGTCCTCAGGTCGCTTGATGCTGCAAGGATATTCCCCTCATCACTCATCTTCAATAGCCGGGAAGCACCTTCTCCCGCCACCCAAATATCTGCAGAAACAACAGATGCTGCGAAGATGAGCATCATACATGCCAGAACTATTCTCATTGTGATCACCATTTTTTCATTATTTCATTATATCTGCTCTATACCAGCTTTACTATTATAAAAACCTTCTTTTCTTTCGGGCTCTGTAGACAAGTCTCACTTCGTTCGACAGGTGCCGGCTCAACTCTCGACCATTTACGGAAAGGTGCTGCGTTCCCGTATGGAGCTACCCCTCGCGACACACTCGCTTCATTCTCGAGTGAGCTCGGCAGAAAGGCACTTATTTTCTACAGCGCTTTTCTTCCGAAAGCAATTTATAACTGAAGCGTTACTGAGAAGGCATGCCAGAATCAGACCTTGAAGACGTGCTCAAGAAGAAGGTAAAACCCATCGTCGAGCAAGCATTCCACCAGCAGCTTGGAGTGACCATCCGGGAATTGAACGATGACATCACTGAAAGGCTGGAGAGAAATCCTCTCTGGGATTTTCCCCTGCCAACACATCTCTCCTTCAAAAAAGCAAAAAAATTATTCAAGCGGCTCTACCTCAAAAAGCTCCTGGAGACGCACCATGGCAATGTCTCAATGACCGCAAAGATCGCCCAGCTTGACAGGAGATCGATCCATCGCCTCGTCTCGAACAAGGATCTTGGAAAGATTCGGCAGGAATTACCCTTGCCCTATCAAATAAAGGTCCAAGCAGTTGGAACCATCATCGGAGAGGTGCTCGAGAGCTACAAACAAATCATCCATCCTGGCAAGCTCGAAGCTGCATATGCAAATGTTGGAAGCCTCTCAAAGCTCATTGTAGACCATCTTCCAGAAGAGCCCCTCAGCCTGCAGGATGCTGAGGATAGATTTGAAGCAGCATACCTTGCCCATGCATTAGAAGAGCATAATTTTGATGTGAAAGCCACAGCACGGACAATTGGCCTTCGATATGAAACGCTGCTTCGCAAGATGAAACTCTATAACATCAAGCACTAACCATCAAACCCTCTCCTATCAAGCACTACCCTTCTCTGAAGAAATTCTTTTTCCTGCTTTGGGCAATTTCGTCAAGCGGGGTGAAGAGAGATGCGTCAAGGGTGAATATTGTTTCTCTTATGGTGCTATAGGATATCTCTTTTTCCTGCTTTTTGGTGGCAATGACCAATGCCAGGAACTGGATGAGCAGAACAAAACGTTTTCCTGCATCGACTTGTATCGCAAATACGTCAGAGCCTCTTGGAACCTGCTTGAGATCCAGGCGTGTTCCAACCCTTCTCCAGATAGTCTTCAAATAGCGCTTTAGCTCCTCTTTTGCTTCTCTGCTCAAATCAATCTCCCGAAGGGACGCAATCGCCACCACCTTATTATCCACCACCACCGCATCTTTTGTTGCAAAAATCGGGTATAACCTCCTTGTCGGCAATTCGATTGCAATATACTCCTTTTCGGCATTGATGAATTCACGAAAATAAGAGAAGAACTTTGTGACAAACAAGGGAAATGATGGTTTATCCCCCGGATTAAACTCCTCATACATACCAAGCAATGACTGGTGCATATCTACTCTATCGATCAGGGCATCCCAGCGCTTATGATCAACTCTGATATCATCTTCTGATGGGATGGCATTGTTGAACGCACGAAAGTACTCGCATACGAGCTGGCCAAAATCAATATCATTTTTCTTGTTATTAGTATAGATAGCACAGCAGGTCTGCAACACATCAATATAGACAATGCCTTCGACATATGAAAGGTAGAAGGGATAGCTCTTGCAGACAAAGGGCCGGTCTTTGTAGATTCGGCACCTGTTCGCATTTGAAAGGAACGGGCATCTGCCCTCTGTTGTTCCCTTCAGCAAAGGCCCCTTTGTGTCGAATTCGATGAAATCCCTTTTCTCCTTACTTATCCGTTCAATGTCATCAAAATTAAGGCGGACATTTGATGATGTGCAGCAATAGCCGATGCTCTGGCAGGCAAACCTCACATCGGTAGAGAACGTGGTCTGCCAGGGAATCATTTTCTCACCAATCTTTGCCTTTCCGGAATAGACTATCATCATGAAAAGGTTTCGCTGCTGATTATAAAAATTTATACCACACTGAGAGCCAGAGGGGAGAATGTGTCCTGGTTTCCTGCACTATCCTCTGCAGTAAAGGAATAATGATACGTGCCAGGCTTGATATATTCCTTCCTTTGGCTGGATATACCATAATCATTACACCAAGAACAAAGAATCTTTTTCTTCCCCGTATCCAGATTGACATACCACAAGTATTTTGCCTTATCATCCAGTTGGATCTTCCAATAGGTATACCTGCCCTGCTGAGTCGTATTCACTGACAAGATATGGGGTGGCAAGGTGTCTACTGCCAAATGCTTTGCAACTTTTGTGTCAGAGCCCCCATTGATATCAGTGACCGATGCGATTGCATCGACGATCCTGCCTTCAAAATGGGAGAGGTTGAACACGAACTCCTGCTCAATATTCTTTCCAGACTGGCAGGCTCTTGTCTGATTAACACTGTCAAATTGGCCCTGGATCTTCAGCGAGAGGGACATGCAATTCTCTTCGGTGTATTTCACGGTGAACTTATCAATTGCGAATCCCCTTGATGGCTCAATACGCTGCAGCTTGGGCGGCCTGACATCAACAGTAAAATTAGAGTAGTATTCACTTACCTCCTGCCCTTTTCTTGTCGTTATGACAAGATTGTTCTCATTGTCGCGAAAAGACTTTAGACCCTTATAAAAATAACAATTTTTACATAGCGTTCTCAGATAACGCCCATCCATCGTATACTCTATCTTATCATACGTCTGGTTACACATGAAAAATATCTGCAGGCTCCTCTTCGTGAAAAAATCTCCAATTGGTGAGATGATCCTGCACGGCGCTGGGGTATCTGTCCCATCACAATCCTCATCGAGCCCATTATCAAAGATCTCATCAGCCGGGAAAACGGCAGAACACTCATTCCACTCACCGGAATTCGAGCAGGATTCAGTGCCAAAAGTGCACAGGCCAACATCTGAAACACCGCATGCCATGGTAAGGTTTTCTTCCCCATCATAGATATCATTACAGTTCTCATCAATGCCGTTACACAGCTCTTTGGCGCCATGAAACCTTGAGGGGTCGCTCGGGGCGCAGTCAGTTACGTCAGGATCGCCGTCATTATCATCATCTGAGTCACAGAATGGATCATAGATACATGCATCAGCATAATCTGGGGTGCCTGCACCATCACAATATCCCCTGCACAAGTATTCCCCGCCCGTACCATAATTATTGTCGCCCATTCCAGCGGAACAGAGAGGTGCATCTTCAATTAGCATCGATGTGTTGTAATAAGAGCAACGAGGACTTGCATTCGCCTCACAAAAGGTTTGTGCACATACCCCGCACTCCGGGTCTGGACAACCATTGCAGAAATTTCCAGGCACCCCTGGGCATCCATCCATCCCATTGAAAATGCCATCCTCATCATCATCATCGCCAACAAACCGGGCGAATATCTCATCATCCCGCTGCCATGCAACAATTGCGCGGCCATCTGGCAGGAATGCTGCAGAAGGAAACCTGCCCCAACTCAAAGAAGGCTGGGCAATCATGAAGACATCTGTCACATTTTTTCCTGATTCATCAAACACCTGGCCATATACCTGATCATACCCATGCCAGACGACAAAGAGCCGACCGTTTTTAGCTGCAATATGGGGAAATGGCGACTCGTCAACAGTTGCCTGGCCAACTTCCACTAGAGTGCCATTTGGAAGCTGCACGACTATCAATCGATATGAACCTGCAGAGTCACTGAGCGCAAAAAAATGATCATCAAAGACCCGCACCACATCAAACTCAACACCCGGCATGTCCTGGAAAATAACAAAGGGATCATCCAGGGCTATTCCTTCAGGAGAAAAATGCTGAGCAATGAGATCATTTGGCGTTGAATAATTTTTCCATAGCCTCAGAAAAGATACCTCAGACTCATAGGAGACTGCAGGAACACTTCTCGAGCTCTTAATCGGCTGCAAGGAGGTTGCCACACTCAGATCCCCATTGAGAACATACACAGTAGAATTGCCTGCCTCATTCCATCCAACAACAATATTGCTGGGCAAGATGACTACCGTTGGCTTTATTATATACTGATTGGTGGAGAATCCTTGCAGGAGAGCAGCATTGATGCTGCTACCTTGCCCATCAAATGATTTAACTCTGGCAAAGAGGGTATCATTTATTTTTTCCTGCCAAGCGACAACAAATCCCTCAGGTAATGGAGCGATAAACGGGAAACTTGGGATGCCCTGCTCATCATCCAGCCTGATCTCTCCACCAATCTTTTCCCCGTTCATATCAAACTGTTGAGCAAAAATTCCATCATTCGTACCATTCCTGTTCCATACAACGATAAACCTATCGGATAGGACCTGGACCATCGGTTGAGACTGGTTGCCTTCAGCGAGCGTGTTCACCTTAAACTCTGTTTGTAATGGAGAAAATGCGAAGCTAATAGGGATGATACCCAAGACAAGAACTACCCACCATCTCCCCACCATATACCCTCATTTAAATCCCTTCTATATAATCTTTTCTGAGCTGAAAAACAATCTTTATAAATGATGGTTTGTCCTCACCTGGAAAGGGCCCTTAGTGTAGCTTGGGCAGTCTAACGCTGGAGCAACTATCACATCAGCTCGGGGTTCGTCAACGCAGGACTTCCTTTAGCCCTGAGGATGAGACGGACAGCTGGTAACCGGAGTTCAAATCTCCGAGGGCCCGTTTATTTAACCCAAGTGAACACAGCCATTCCATACACATAAAGTTTAAATAGGAGGATTGGGGAAAAGCGGGTATGGCGCGGCGGCTCTTCCTTGGAACCGTATTCCTCTTACTACTTCTTCCTGCAGTCTTTGGAGCATCCTCCTTTGCTGTCTATATAGAGCCATTAAAGAACCAGATCAGCCTTGATGAAGAAGCGCTTTTCAAGGTCAGCATCACAAACGCGCAGGATTTTGATGACAGCTTTCGGATATATTATACCGACGTTGAATGGGACATCTCAACAGACCCCCTCTCTGAGAGCACCCTGAGGATCCCCGCTGACACTGTCAAATCAACTACCCTGAAAGTCTCACCCCTCTATGTGCGGCCAGGCACCTATATGATCCCAATAAACATCCGGTCAGAAAAGACAGGAGAACTCAAAACACCCCAAATTTCTGTAAACTTCCAAGCTTATGGAGACTGGGAACCAGGCCAGCCCGTCGCAGTCAAGACCATCCTTGATATGCCAAAGACCCTTGATTCCAGAAAAACGAATCAGATCAGCCTCGAGATCAGAAACAGATACCCTGTGAACATCACCGACCTCCTCATCACTCTTGACAGCAGCAACTTCAAGGACCAGCAAAAACTTTCCCTTGGACCATTAGAGACACGCGTCGTCACATTCAATATCAATCTTGACAAAACAACCCCCCCCATAACAGGTGACCTCCTCATCAGTTTCATCTCAGAAGGCCAAACGTTCAAGGAGATCGAGCGACAATTCACTATTGCCAGCTACTCAACATTCGTCGAAAAACCTGGCACTGAACAACGAGGATTCCTCTCAAAGAAAAAAACATTCTCCATAAAAAATGAGGGGAATATCCACAATGAGGGCATCGTCAAGGTGCCAACCAGCATGATGTCATGGCTGCTTACCAGCACCCTTCCCCCCTCAGAAAAGGTCAGGGAAGATGGAATGGCATACTTTTCCTGGAAGCTTTCCCTTGATCCACAACAAGAAGAGGTGCTGACGATCACTACAACATATGTTCCCTTGCTCTTGCTGCTTATCATCATCATCGTGATCGCCCTTGCGTATTATCTCCTCCGCTCACCGATCATTGCCACAAAGGGGCCAGTTGACATCCAGCTTCGGGAGGGGGGCATCTCAGAGATAAAATTGGTAGTTGTCGCCAAGAACAGGACCCCCCAGACCATCACTAATGTGCATGTCATTGAGCATGTCCCAAACATTGCAGAGCTTGTCAATGTGTTCAAGATCGGAACACTCAAGCCAGAAAAAGTGCTCCGGCATGAGACAAAAGGGACAATTGTTAGCTGGGTACTACCAGAGCTCGAAGGATATGAGGAGCGGGTGATCACGTACACCATACGATCAAAACTAACGATCCTGGGCAGCTTCAAATTGCCTCCGACAATTGTGAAATTTTCTCAAGGGACATGGAAACGGGCAACGTATTCTCCTGAAGTGAATGTACAGGCTCCAAAAGAAGAAGCGCCAAAACCTTTATAAATCGCTTCATGCCTCGAGGTTTAGCCCCCGCGTAGCTCAACGGTAGAGCGCATGGCTGTAGAAGTCATGTGGATCGTGCACGGATGCTTGGATGAAACATGATCAGCTGTTGATACCATGAGGTTGCTGGTTCAAATCCGGCCGCGGGGACTAGAGGGGTCTAGCGCTCATGACCCCTCATTTTCTTCTCAAGCATATATCTTTTATTCTCCTAGATTATCTGGAAATTATGAGAATAAAAAAGCCAAAGGATGGATTTGAGAACCTTACTAAAGAGAAGGCTAGAATTATTGCCCATCTCATTGGAGATGGTGCCCACTATCAAACAAAACATGATTATGTTCTCAAATATGAGGTTAAGGATCAGGATTCTCTTGATCAGTTTGCAAAAGATATAATCTCTGTTTACGGTTTGGTTCCCTCTTATGAGCAGAATACATCCGGTATCACAGGAAAACCGATTACTTTTGTGCGCCTTCGCTCGAAGATTGCGTATGAGGATCTCCTAAGATATGCTTCCTTTTTTTCATCCGATTGGACAATTGAATCACCTCTCTTCCAAGCTCCCCTTGCTGTGAAAAAAGCCTTTCTTCAAGCTCTCTTTGATGATGAGGGAAGCGTCCGGGGAGAGGGAGTTACCCTTTATTCCATTAATAAAGGAGGGCTTGAGCAAATCATGATCTTACTTAATGAATTTGGAATTATCTGCAAGATTCGATCTGGCTTTGGTAGCCGAAGGAACGTTTTTGGCCTCATAATCAAAGATAAACACTGCTTCAGGAGCAAGATTGGTTTCGGCCTTCCAAGGAAGAGAGAGAAACTTGATGCTTTCATAAGAACGCCGTTTGGAGATACTCCAACAACAATTCAATGAATAGTCATATAAGGTTCATTGTTCTCATAGTGCTCTATAAATACGGCCGCGGGGACTTGCTGTTTTTATTGTTTAGGGACAAAAGTTTAATAATCTTAAGTCAACCTCTTGCTCTATCATGCGATCCGAGGTTGAGGTTATTCCGGAATCTGAATATTTTTCATTAGATAAAATGGTGCATCGTCTTGTTTCTCAACATCATTACACTGTTCTGGATACACAATATCATTCTGAAGAGAGAGGGAGAGCAGATGCATATAAGGAACGGAAGGAGAATTTTTGGAGAAAGAATGTGATGATTAAATCATTAAGAGGGTTTGAGTATCTCATCACTCATTCTGAACGAGCTTATCATATCTATGGTATTGGCGGTAATAGGATTCATGATGTGCATGTAATTACCTCTGACGAACCTATTGTTTCCTATTCTGAACAAGAAGCATGGGATACCTATAGTGATGATTCGAGCGACTTTTCCCTTGGTGAGCATCACACCCGTGTCGTCCACAGGATTGACTCTTTTCTCAGGGATATTTCACTGGATCTTCCACGCCAAACAGACTCACCGATTGATGAAATACTTGCTGCGCTCCCTCACATCAGGCCCCAGGACCAAGAACTTCTCATAGCAACTCTGGCCCGATGTTTTAACCTTCGAGATATGCTTGATGAAGGAATAACCTCCTGCCCTAATGGATTTACATCAATGGCGGGATTGTCATTTGGATCAGATTTCCTAAAAATTGATCAGGGGAGCAGGCTTCTTCGGGAACAACTTGTCTATTCCATCAGATTGCCCGAATTTGATCTTTTTAGACCTCCCTTCCATGCCCTTTATATGGTAGATCCAAGAGACCCGGCGATACTTCATCTTGGTAACACCAATGGGCTGAAACCTGGCTCAGCTCTTGCATTTCAACGATTTAACTTCATGGGGGATTATAATGATTATAACCTCTGGTTAATGGGTATCTTCCATAAAGAGATGGCTTATTTTACAGGTCTTTTTGAACATCTTCCTTATACCGGTTTTCATGGCGCGCCTCATTTTTATGAGGGTTTTCTGCCCCATATTAATGTATCCAGTGAGGGATATTCCCGATTTAAAGATTCAAAAATTGAGGAGCCTTCCCAAAAGAGCATCATTGCTGATTACCTTGAAGCTCATAAGGGTTTTCACCCTACTGTTATCTTAGGGGACTGGAAACCTGAGAATATGGTCAATGGGTACATGGTAGACTTCGCGATGGTTGGACTTGGCCTTGAAGTAGACGAACTGGCTTATTTTTGCTCAGATATGCGGTTTGGCATGGATCTCGATGGCTTTCATCGAGTGATAGACCGTTATATCACTCTTCGTTCAACCCATGATGAAGGATTCAAAGAACATGCCTCAGCCGGGTACAGGAAAACTATGCATGATCTTGCTGCACCAGCATTCCTCTCACAGCTTGTCCTTCGCCATTCTGTCATGAACAAGCGGGATATGATGGATCCGGAAAAATATGCTCAGCGGCAATATTATCAGCGCAAAGCAGAAGCTGTTCTTCGTGGGGGAACCTTTCGTTAAAACGTTTTTGTCTCCATCGCAATCTTTGGCTTGATGATGCCATGGATAGTCTCAACAAATGCGTCAATACTCATCACGATCTCAGGGTTTTGGCCTTTCCTGGCAAGCATCCTGCATTGATCCTTCATTTCTCCTCTCATCCTATCCAACTCATTGATCTTGGCAAGGGAAAACTTGTAATAAAACTGATGATACAATTCAAGATATCCTGCTGCCATCCTCATCACTTTTGGCACTCCCGGCGCAATCTTCTGGTCTTTTGCATTTCGATACACATACCTGATAAAATCAGCTGCTTTATCGAGCCCCTGGAAGATAACAAAAAGATGCATTGCGTCGTTTTTTGGCCTTGCCCCGTCATTGAGAATGATCCTTGATGCTAATGCAACAAACTTTGTGATCGCATCATGACGGGACTCGCCCATCTCCAGATCTGACTTGGCATCTGAGAGGGCATGCGTTCCTTGTTCAACATATTCCTTCAAAAGAAAAAAGATCCGATAGATAACCTGGTCTGCGTGGGAGAATTGTTCGGATATGTTTGTGATGCTCAAGCTTCGTTCTGACTGGGAGAGCACCTCAAAACCTATCAGCCGGGCGGTGAAAAAATTGATGACATCCGTGATGGACTCATCACCATGACTCCAGGAGGAGATCGTCCCTGGCCTAAACGTTAGGGTAATTGTGTCATACCCTTGCTCATAGCACGCGATGAGGAGCTTTGCGATGCAGAGTCTTCCAAGAGTATCAACATTGAGAGAGATAGATCGATGGCCCTCCTGTGAGGGTGGATCCAGGATTAAACTCTTCTCTGCCATGGTCATCTCTATCTCGCCCCCTGCGGCAATGCTGTGCTTTGTTGTCCATTCCCTTGGCAATGTTATCGTCAGTGTGTTGTTGCCTTGCCTGATGACTTTACGCTTCATATACTATTAAAATTATCTTAAATATATAAATATTACGAAAATACTAGTATTAATCACAATAATATATCTCAGTCCATCTCTGAGGAATGGCCAACATTCATAAATGGGCATTGGTTCCTTTTCTCATGGAAGAACTTCGAAGAATGCCTCTGCCACACTTTACAACAAGGCAGATTCACTGCAGGCTTGATCCTACAACAGGCTATCATATCTCTCCTGTTGGAGAAGAGATTACGTATGCCAAAATGCAGGCACTGCGCATACCCATTGATCCAGAAGAACTGCTGGGCGAGCTCCAGGGAGATGGCCATACTTTTGCTCACTCTTCCGTTGCTGGACTCTACCGGCTGCATGTTGATGGAAAAGATCATCTCCTTCTCGTCCATCAGCTCGATTCCCATTTCACCCCAATAAAAGGGTATGTTGAATCGCATGAATTAGGCGGCCTTGAAAATGCGCTTGATCGGGAACTGGCAGAAGAACTCCTCCTTGAAACATGGGATGGAACACTCGGATATCAGCGGGAGGAAAACTATTTTGGAAATCCTTATGGAATCCCTCTTGTTGGCTCACTTCGGATCATTCCAGCAAAACCATTGCAAGGGCTCGGACTCCTCAGAGGGCACTATCAAGGAGTCCTATTGCCAGCGCATGCACAATTCTATTTTGATGCACTAACAAATAATATCCAGATCGTCTTCCATTATCGGCTCTGCCTCTCAGGAAACACTTACTCATTTGTATCACTGGATCATGCTGAAGACCATGCCCGGGGAAATGACCTGGTTTCTGTTCGGTATTCTGATGGAGCAAACCTTTTTTCATTGACCAAAAACAGAATCTCAGGATTTCGCTTTGCTGGATACCTGAACGGTTTATCTCAACAACCGATCGATACTGTAACCCTCGGAGAAAGCGTTTGCACCAAAAAAAGAAGGGATACTCCAAAGCTTATCAATCTCTCTAGCTGCCTTCCTCTCGCAAGGTGTCGATCAGAGAGATTAATGCTTTTGTGACGTGCTCTGCCCTTGGAATCCTGGCTAGCGCATCCTGCCTTGTCATGCCCGGGCCATTGATACCAAGAACGACTGGTTTATTGAATTGCAAGGAGAGCTCCTGCAGTGTCTTTGCCGTTGCATTTCCAATCACTTGGTCATGGTCAGTCTTGCCTTTAATGATTGCACCAAGGGTGATGACACCAGCAATCTCATCATCCTCCAGAAGTTTCTTTACTGCGAGCGGGACATCAAAGCTTCCTGGGACACGGATCACTTTCTTGACTGCTGAGCCCTCATTTTTTGCTGTATGCATAGCAATATCGAGCATCTGATCGGTGATCTCCGGATAGAATTCAGCTGCCACAATGCCAATCTTTATTGTCATCTTGCGATTGGGCCTTCATCAGGAAAGCCCTGACGCTTTCCTTTTCCAGCAAAGGGGGTGAGCATCTCTTTGTCCTGCATCAATGCAATCGCATTGAGGGTGTGCTTTATTGAACGGTCTTTTGCGATATCATGCAATCCCTTCTCATTCTTTGCCTCGTCTGAATACACAAACACCTTCAGGATATGGGTGTTTGTCATCAATTCTGCCTGGATCAGTCCCATATTCGCCTCATGAGCGCACTGGAGATCAATCTCTGCTTTCCCAGCAAAGCCAAACGCCAATACGATCTCACAGTTATATTCCTCGATCAACTTCTTTGCTGCAACTGGCAGATCCTTGAATCCGGGAACGGTATACCGCTCTATCTGGATATTTGGTGCAGATTCCTTCAACACCCCAATCGCAAAAGAAGCCATGTCAATGCGAGAGAAACAGGTGTCAGCTATTCCAACCTTAATAGAACCTCATCTCCATCCTTTAACCCAAAATGCTCCCTCAAGTTGACAGGAGAGACGATCTCGATCGTCGTCTTGTCATGGGCTGTTTTTTCCGGGACAACAATTGCGCCTTCCACTTCATCATTGAGCATGACAAAATACGTATCGACTGGCGCTAAGTCCTCTGTTGGGCCTTTGATCTTGAGCGGATTCTTGAGAAGGGACCTTGATTTGGCATCAATCTTCAGGTCGAGAGTCCCTGGAAATGGCTCAAAGCCAAGATTGTTCCTCAATTGCTCGAGATATTTTGTGACGTAGGCAGAGCCTTCATTCAATCCAGAAACAACTTTTCCTTTGAATTCACCCATATGGTGCTGTCTAACTACCAATGCTTTAAATAATTTTCTCTGGCAGTATACACAAAAGAATACACGGAAAAATGAATGATCATCATGAATTATCACCTCATCGATCTCGCAAACATTTTTATAATCCCCCCTTTTGCCCAGATGCATGAGTCTTGACCATGCTGCAATAGAACATGAGATCCGGGCATACTGGAAAAAAATCGATCTTCTGAAGCTCTTGCAGGAGAAGAACGCGAAGGGTCCCCCCTATTTCCTTCTTGATGGGCCGCCGTATGCAAACTATGTCCCTCATGTCGGGCATATACGCAACACTGTCTTCAAAGATCTCTACATCCGACTTGCCTTCATGAAAGGCCACCAGGTGTTGTTTCAGCCAGGGTTTGATACGCATGGACTGCCAATTGAGAACATGATCGAAAAAGAGCTCGAGCTGACATCTAAAAAGGACATCGAAAAAATTGGCATTTCTGCTTTTGTCAAGAAATGCCGCGACTCTGCAATGCTCAACAAGGACTTATGGCTCTCTGTCTATGAGAACCTTGGGTCATGGTATGCGTGGAAAAAACCATACCTGACGTATGATAATGATTACCTGCTCTCTGCCTGGTGGTGCTTTCGCCAGATGTGGGATAAAGGGATGGTCTATGAAGGGAAAAAACCGGTGCACTGGTGCCCGCACTGCCAAACATCGCTTGCAGGGTATGAAGTCACTGATTCCTACAAAGATGTTTCAGATCCAGCAGTGTACGTGAAATTTAAAATTAAGGACAAGGATGAATACCTGCTCGTGTTTACCACAACACCCTGGACACTTCCCTCAAATGTTGCAATCTTTATCCATCCGGAACATATCTATGCAAAGGTCAAGACTGAAAAAGGAATTCTCATCCTTGCAAAGGAACGTTTAAACCTTCTTGACAGGATAAAACTGTCTTATGAAGTGATAGCAGAATTTCCTGGAAAAGAACTGGGAGGAATCAGCTATGAACCGCTCCTTGATGTTCCGGTCCAACAAGTTCTCCTGACCCATAAACATGCACTCAGGGTATACTTATCCCAGCCGATCCTAAAAACACGGGTTGCCTCAAAAGTGTCAGCAAAGAAAGGGCTGCAAACAGAAGACCTCTTTGAGGATTTTGTGACCATTACTGAAGGAACTGGCCTTGTGCACTGCGCTCCTGGACATGGGAAGACAGACAATGAAATGGGAAACAAGTTTGAAATGCCTGCTCCCAGCCCCCTTACTGATGATTGCACGTTCACAGAAGATGCCGGAAAATACGCAGGAACATTTGTTAAAGATGCAGACCATGCGATCATGGATGACCTGGACAAAGCTGGAAAACTGCTCTACTTTGAAAAAATTGTCCATAGCTATCCTCTCTGCTGGCGATGCAAGTCACCGCTCATCTTCAGACTCAACAACCAATGGTTTATCGACATCGAGCCAATAAAAGCCCTGATGCTCAAAGAGAATGAAAAGGTCTCCTGGCAGCCAGACTTTGCAAAAGAGCGATTCCAAAACTGGGTTGCCGCAGCAGAAGACTGGAACTTTTCCAGGCAACGATACTGGGGCATTCCCATCCCCATCTGGAAATCACCCTCCGGAAAACCATATGTCCTCACGACAAGAGAAGAGATCAGTGCTCATGCAAAGAAAAAGATTGATGATACACTCGACCTGCACACTATCAGCGACCTTGAACTCACAAATAAAGAGGGCGAGAGGCTCGAACGGGTCCATGACATCTTTGATGTGTGGTTCGACTCTGGCGTTGCTCCATTTGCATCACTTGGATACCCCTCGAAAAACAAAGAGCTCTTCGATGCGCACTTTCCAGTCTCCAGAATCAATGAAAGCCAAGACCAGATAAGAGGGTGGTTTTATTCTCTCATGTTCTGCTCATGTGCTGCATTTGGCAAGGCGCCCTATCAAACGGTTTCCATGCCTGGATGGGTGGTTGATGCCAAAGGGGAAAAGATGAGCAAATCCCTTGGCAATGTCGTCTTTGCAAAAGATGCCCTTGAAGAATTCGGCGCTGACATGGTGCGGTTCTATTACTGCTGGGACATTGCCCCTTATACCCTGCAAAAATTCAATGTCGACACCATAAAGAAAGACGTCCATAAGTTTTTCACGATCCTTTGGAACTTACACACCTTAGTTATCAATGACCTCGAAAAGGCTGAAGACTTCACTCCTGTCTCACCAGAAGACTACTGGATCTTGTCGCGGCTTGCCGGCGTGATTAAAGCAACTGATGAAGGAATTAAAAGCTTTGAGATCCATGATGCTGGCCGGGCGCTCTATGAATTTGTCGTCAATGACCTATCTAGAAGCTATGTGCAAATGGTCCGGGAGCGCATGGGGCAAGATACTGTTCCCCTCCTCATCATACACAAATGCATCTTGGAAGTGATCAAGGCACTTGCAAGCATCTCTCCATTCATGGTTGAAAAGATTTACCAGAACTTTAAGAAAATTACACCCAACCTCCCCCAATCAGTCCACCTGGAGCGGTTTCCTGAAGCTGGGGAGAGACAGCCTGATCTTGAAGAACAGTTTGCGTTTGCATTCGATATCATCGGCGCTGGCCTTGCTGCCAGAAATAAAGCAGGGATATCCAACAGGTGGCCAGTTGAAGAGATCGTCATTGACACAACAGAAAAAATGGCGCCAAGGATCATCGATGAGCTTGGCGACTTGATTAGGGCGCAAGTAAATGCAAAACATCTTTTGCTTGGATCATTACCAGTTGAACTATCGATCAAGCCAGACTACAAAAAGATCGGAGAAACATTTGGCGAGAAGACAGCAGATGCCCTCACCTTCATCAAAGAGCATCCCAAGCAAATCATCGCTCAACTCAAAGAGAAAGAGGAATTCACTATAGAAGGATATTCCTATGCAAAAGAGCACTTTGTGATAACAGAATCTGCCGAAGAAGGATACCTTCTTGCCCCCCTCAAGAGTGGAAAAGTCTTCCTTCGCACTATCCTCACAGAAGAATTGGAGAAAGAAGGATATGCCCGTGAGCTCACAAGAAGACTCCAGGACCTGCGAAAGAAGATTGGGCTGGAGAAAAAGGACAAGGTTAATATCCTCATACAACTCAATGAAAAAGATATCGGCCTTTTTGAGGACACATGGGCTGCCATCAGCGAGAAAGTTGGCGCTCATGGATTCATCCTCGGAGCAGAAGAGCCATTATCCCCCTATCCATTCACCACAAAAGAAACCATAAAAGAGAAATCTTTCACTATCTGGATGGAACGCTGCTGACGTTGTTCCTGGAATGTGGTACTCCTTTGCCGAAATCTTTAAATAGTTTTGAACTAAAAGATATGATATTGTATCAGATGGAATTAACAAAAACTGAGTAATTTTAGAGATTTTCTGAGTTTAATTTGTGTCCTAACCGATATATTTATAAATGACCTCATTATCCCCCCGTTATGACCTATGCGTTCTTCTCCCGTTGAAAGAAGCTTTTTTCACTCTTTTTTCGAACGATGAAGGATGCATTGATGTCAGATCAGGGGAATGCCCTGGTGGTGTAGTCCGGCTCGGGTAAACTAGCCTTGCTTGTTTCCTGCGGTACCTATCATGAAGCCCTGTCGTGGCGTCGAAAACAATCGTTTTCGCACCGCAAAAAGGCTTCGACCCGGGTTCAAAAACCGGTCACAGGTTGTTGGATACGGCATACCGGTTCGTGTGCCGGGATGCTGGGGGCCTGTACGGAGTGAAAGTCCCGGCCAGGGCGTCCCTTTACACTCATGGGCCGGTAGCTCAGCCTGGAAAGCGCTCGGCTTGGGCAGTAGAGCATCCGGCTTTTAACCGGATGGTCGCGAGTTCGAAACACGAGTGAGAAAATCTCGTCCGGCCCATCACACTCAAAAGAAAAAAATGGCGAAGACAAAAAAAATCATCGTCAGTAAGCATGACCTGATCCCTCAGCATTCTAAGTTATCCCAGAAGGATAAGCAGGAATTATTTGACCATTATCAAGTCACCAGCCATGAACTTCCAAAAATCATGATCTCTGACACCATGGTGCAAAAACTAGGTGCCCAGGTCAATGATGTCATTAAGATCACCAGAAAAAGCCCAACGGCCGGGGAAACAATATTTTATCGAGCTGTAGCAGATGAGTAACATCGCCCATAAAGTCCTCATACAGAAGTACTTCCAAAAAAGTAATTTTGTTTCTTCGGACATAGATTCTTTCAACACATTCATCGAAGTGGATCTCAACGATATCATCGAAGAGAACAAAGAAATAGAGCCGACTATCATCCCTCAGAATGTTGATGAATTCAAGATCCGGATGGACAAGATCTGGGTCACAAAGCCAGAGATCATCGAGGCAGACGGCAGCAAGAGGCCTATCTTTCCAGCTGAAGCGCGCCTTCGAAAAATCACGTATTCTGCTCCCATCTTCATCGAAGTGTCTGCGCATATCAATGGGGTGCAGCGAGAGTCATTCACTACACAAATCGGCAACCTGCCTATCATGCTCAAAAGCAAATACTGCCATCTCCATTCGCTCTCAAATGAAGAATTAATCGCGAAGGGAGAAGACCCAACGGACCCTGGGGGATATTTCATCATCAACGGCAGCGAAAAAGTTCTCATCACCATGGAAGACCTTGTCCCAAATAAGATGCTCATCACCAAAACATCAACGGGACCATCAGCATTTTCCGGAACACTCTTCTCAGAGAAAGGCTCATTCAAGATACCCCACACCCTCGAGCGCATGAAGGATGGCATCTTCTACCTTACCCTGACACGGATCAAGCGGGTGCCTCTTGTTGTCATCATCAAGGCCCTTGGCATGGTCAAGGATGAAGAGATCATGAAGGTTGTGTCAAAGAAAGAACCATTCAATGAAGTCCTCATCAACCTCTACGAATTTGTGGAAATTAAGAATGAGGATGATGCCGTAGATTACATCGCAAAAAAAATCGGCATTACCCAATCAAAAGAGATACGGGTTGAGCGAACAAGAGAATTGCTCGACAAATACCTCCTTCCTCATATCGGGATCAACCCTGAGGACCGGCTCGCTAAAGCATACAACCTCTGCAAACACATGAAAAAGTTCCTTCTCGTCGAATCCGGAAGGCTCCCTATTGATGACCGGGACCATTACATGAATAAACGGCTGAAGATGTCTGGCGACCTTCTCGCAAGCCTTGTTCGTGTCAACTTTAAAGTGCTCATCAGCGACATGCTCTATAACTTCCAGCGCATCGTTAAAAGAGGGAAATTTCCTTCCATCAAGGTCATCATCCGCGACAAACTGCTCACCTCCCGAATCTATTCAGCGATGGCCACAGGGTCTTGGGTTGGCGGCAGGAAAGGAATCTCCCAAAGGATCCAGCGGCTCAATTACCTTGATTTCCTCAGCCACCTGCAGCGCGTCGTCTCACCATTATCCTCTTCACAGGAAAATTTTGAGGCAAGAGAACTCCACCCAACGCACCTTGGAAGGCTCTGCCCCATCGAAACACCAGAAGGAACGAACATTGGCCTTCGAAAAAACCTTGCATTGCTCTGCACCATCTCACAAGAAACACCAGATGAGGACATCATCAAAAGCCTTCGAAATTTTGGGCTAAAGACACTCCCATGAGCGAAGTATACCTGAACGGAAAATTTGTAGGCGATGTGGATAATGGGCAAGCTTTCACCCAGCAACTCATCCAGGAAAGACGCAAAGGAACAATGTCTGATCTCCTTAATGTGTTCTATGATGGGATCACCGATGAAGTTACTATTGAGAGCTCCAAAGGCAGGGCAAGAAGGCCTCTTATCGTTGTCAAAGGGGGAGCATCCCTCCTCACTGATGCGCATGTGCGATCATTGCAGAAAAACGAGCTCTCATGGAAAGACCTTGTCTCACAAGGCATCATCGAAGTCCTTGATGCATTAGAAGAAGAAGGAGCGCTTATTGCTTTTTCCCCAACTGAACTCACCCCAGAACACACACATCTTGAAATTGCACCAGTGACCATGCTTGGCCTGTGCACTTCACTTGTGCCCTATGCGAACTTCAACCAATCAGCACGACTCAATGCCGGATCAAAAAACCAAAAACAAGCGCTCGGGTTCTACTGCTCTAATTTCTCTGTCAGGATTGACATGGACACAAATATCCTGCACCATCCACAAATGCCTATCGTGAATACTATCATGCATGATGTATCCAACTATGCAAAGCATGCATCAGGGCAAAATATCATTGTTGCCATCATGAGCTATAAAGGATATAATATGGAGGATGCAATTATCCTCAACCGGGGTTCTATTGATCGAGGGCTTGGCAGGTCCACTTATTACCGGCCGGCAATTGCAGAAGAGCTTCGATATTCTGGCGGGCTCATCGATGATATCACCGTCCCGGATAAGGATGTCAAAGGGTACAAATCAGAGCGGGATTACCGATTATTGGAAGAAGATGGGATCATCTTCCCGGAGGCTGCTGTCAATGAAGGAGACGTTGTCATCGGAAAGACATCACCCCCACGGTTCCTCTCAGGAATGGATGAATACAGCCTTGCTTCCTCTACCAGAAGAGAATCAAGCGTCTCTGCCAGGCACGGCGAGGGGGGAGTAGTCGATTTTGTCCTCATCACAGAAAATGGGGAAGGAAACAAACTGGTACAAGTCCGCCTTCGCGATGAGAGAATCCCTGAGATCGGGGATAAATTCACCTCACGGCATGGGCAAAAAGGCGTCGTTGGCCTGATCGTGCCACAGTCAGATATGCCTTTTTCCTCATCAGGCATCCAGCCAGACCTTATCTTTTCACCTTATGGTATTCCCTCACGAATGACCATCTCCCATCTCATCGAACTCGTCGGCGGCAAGACAGGCGCGCTCAACGGGCGGTTTGTCGACGGCACTGCATTTGACGCAGAAGCTGAAATGGATCTTCGAAAAGAACTCCTCAACCTTGGCTTCAAGGAGAACGGGGAAGAAACCCTCTATAACGGCGTGACAGGAGAGCAGTACCAAGCGCAGATCTACATTGGCAATATGTATTATATGAAGCTCAAGCACATGGTCGCAAACAAACTGCACTCACGAGCAAGAGGCCCAATCCAGCTCTTGACCAGGCAGCCAACAGAAGGCAGGGCAAAAGAAGGAGGCCTTCGCCTCGGAGAGATGGAAAAAGATACCTTCATCGCACATGGAGCGTCATTGCTCCTCAAAGAACGATTCAGCTCTGACAAGGTCATCGTGCCTGTAGCAGAGGAGTCTGGGCTCATCGCTGTAGAAGATAAGTACCAGAAGAAATGTTATTGCCCTCTCACAGGGTCGACGGAGAACATCTCTTACATAGAGATCAGCTATGCATTCAAGCTCTTCCTTGACGAGCTCAAAAGCATGTGCATCTATCCCCGGCTCTTGTTGAAGAACAAATTTTGAACATGGAAAACGAACCAACCGTCCATAAAAAAGTAGAGTCCATCCAGTTCTCGTTCTTTTCTCCAAAGGACATCAAGAAGATGGCAACAGTAAAAATAGTCACCCCCGAGCTCTATGACCGGGAAGGCTACCCTGTCGATGGCGGCCTGATGGACACTCGCATGGGAGTCATTGACCCAGGACTCAAGTGCAGGACTAGCGGAGCGAACTTTAGGGACTGTCTTGGATATTTTGGATATATTGAACTCGCGCGGCCAGTCATTCACGTCCTCTATGTCCCCCTCCTCCTCATCCTCCTTCGCTGCACCTGCAGAGAATGTGGACGAGTCCTCATCCCGCAAAACAAGATCGGAAAATTTACCGATTTTCTAAACAAGGTAGAAGAAGAATCAGGAGTGGAGATGAGACGCTCAAAAGTAAAAGATGTCATCACCTCCATCAAGACGGTCAACAAATGCCCTCACTGCAACAAGAAGCAGATGACAGTCAACCTCGAAAAACCATCAACATTCCTGGAGAATGAAAAACGAATCAGTCCAATCGAAATCAGGACCAGGCTGGAAAAGATCACTGATGATGACCTTCGGGTCTTTGGCATCAACCCAGAATTTATCCGGCCAGAATGGGCAGTCCTCACTATCATGCCAATCCCGCCCGTGACTATCAGGCCATCTATCACACTGGAATCAGGGGAACGATCAGAAGATGACCTCACCCATAAGCTTGGAGACATCGTCAGGATCAACCAACGATTGTTTGAAAACATCAATGCGGGGGCACCAGAAATCATCATTGAAGACCTCTGGGACCTGCTCCAGTACCACATCACCACTTTCTTTGATAATGACATTCCACAACTTCCCCCAGCCAGGCATCGCTCCGGCCAACCGCTCAAAACAATAACTGAAAGGATTGAGTCAAAGGAAGGAAGAATCAGGCATAATCTTGCCGGCAAGAGAACAAACTTCTCCGCGCGAACAGTCATTAGCCCTGATCCCATGCTTGGCCTCAATGAAGTGGGTGTGCCTTTTGTCATTGCAACAAAACTCACTGTCCCAGAAAGAGTCACGGAATGGAACATTGCCTACCTCAAAAAATTTGTCGAGAAAGGGCCAAAGAAATATCCTGGAGCAAACTATGTTGCCAGACCTGATGGGAAGAAAAAGAAGATCACTGATGAAACACAGGAGCAATTGCTCGAGGAGATCCAGCCGGGCTATGTCGTTGAACGCCACCTCATGGATGGGGATATTGCGATCTTCAACAGGCAACCATCACTCCACAGGATGTCTATGATGTGCCACCGGGTTCGGGTACTGCCCGGAAGGACACTCAGACTCAATCCCGCTGTCTGCTATCCTTACAATGCGGACTTTGACGGGGATGAGATGAACCTGCACATCCCACAAGATGAAGAAGCACGGGCAGAAGCTGAGATACTCATGCAGGTGCAAACACAGATCATCTCTCCTCGCCACGGATTATCCGTCATCGGCGCAATCCAGGATTCCATCTCAGGCAATTACCTCCTCACAAAGGAAATGATACTCTCCCGGCAAGAAGCCATCGACATGCTCTACCAGATTGGTGTTCGGAATTTCTCAAAGCTTGGAAGAAAAGAAAAAGTGACTGGCAAAGATGTGTTTTCCTGCCTGCTTCCGGATGACTTTAATTTCAAAGGGAAATCAAAGAAAGGAGATGAGGTTATCATCGCCGACGGAAGGCTCATTGAAGGCGTTGCAGATTCAAACAATCTTGGCGGAGAGGCTGCGGGGCTGCTTCTTCGCACTCTCCACAAAAAGTATGGAGAGGAAGCCACTGTTGATATCATCGAAAAGTTCTGCAAGCTTGGCATCGAAGTATTATTCAAAAGAGGATTTACCGCAGCCCTTGCAGACACTGACCTTACAGATGAAGGGACACAAAAAGTGCATTCTGTCCTGGAAGAAGCCTATACAAGGGTCGATGAGCTCATTGACCAATACAAAAATAACCAGCTGGAGATCTTCCCTGGAAGAACCCTCGAAGAAACACTCGAGCTCAAAATCCTTGAAGTGCTCAATAAAGCAAGAAATGAGACAGGCAAACTTGTCGCCCTCCATACACGGCCAGACTCCCATACAAAGATCATGGCTGACTCTGGCGCGAGAGGAAACATCATCAACATGGCCCAGATGGCAGCGTGCGTTGGCCAGCAAGCGATGAGAGGCAAGAGGATAGAAAAAGGCTATACAACAAGGACCATGTCCTGCTTTAGGAAAGGAGACCTCAAGCCAGCTGCGAGGGGATTTATCCGCGGCAGCTTCAAATCAGGCCTGACACCGTCCGAATTCTTCTTTGGGGCGATGACTGGACGAGACTCCCTCATGGATACTGCCCTTCGAACACCAAAATCAGGATATTTATACAGAAGGCTTGCGAATGCGCTCCAGGACCTTAAGGTTGAATATGATTACACGGTGAGAGACACGAACAATAAAATCGTCCAGTTCACGTATGGTGAGGACGCTGTCGATGTCTCAAAATCCGAAAATGGCATTATCAATGTGGAGCGGCTTGCCGAAGCGCTCAAAAAATAAAATGGAACGACCAGAACTCCCAAGCTACCTGAAAACCAAGATTGATGAGACAGCATCAAAAATGAAAGTTGACAAAAAGAAGCTGCTTGCCAGCGCAACAGAAGAATACCTCTCTGCACAAGTAGAGCCCGGTGAATGCGTCGGCCTTGTCGCTGCCGAGTCCATCGGGGAGCCTGGCACACAAATGACGCTCAACACATTCCACTTCGCGGGAGTAGCTGAGATGAATGTTACCGTCGGTCTTCCAAGGATCATCGAGGTTCTCGATGCACGAAAGACCATCAGCACGCCAATGATGGAGATCTATCTCAAAAGCCCATACAACAAAGGCAAGGATATCAAGAAAGTCGCTCTCTCCCTCAAGGAGACAGCTCTTGAAGAAGTCATTAAAGATCTTTCCATCAGCATAGCAGACCTTACGATTGAACTGACCCTTGACAAGGAAAAGCTCAAGGATATCTCCATGATGCCAGTTACCGTCCAAAAACTGATTAAAGCCGGCGTCAAGGAACTCAATATGAAGATAAAGGACGATTTGATCATCCTTAACCTAAAAGGAAAGGACGTCCACCTCAACCAGCTCTATAAAGCAAAAGAAAAACTCAAAAAAGTCTTTATCAAGGGGGTAAAAGGGATCAAGCAAGTGCTCCCTGTGAAGAAAGGGGATGAATTCATCATCGTCACCTCAGGGACAAACCTCAAAGACATCCTCAAGATGGGCACTCTCATCGATACCACAAAGACTACCACAAACGATATCTTTGAGATTCATGATGTGCTTGGCATTGAAGCTGCCCGTCAAACTATTATCATCGAGCTGCGAAAGGTCATCGACAGCCAGGGATTGAATGTTGACATGAGGCATATCATGCTCGTCGCTGACATCATGACGAATACCGGGGTTATCAAGGGCTGCACCAGGTATGGGGTGGTGGGTGAGAAAGCAAGCGTGCTTGCCCGAGCATCATTCGAGACACCAATTCGCCATATCACCAATGCAACGCTCCATGGAGAAATGGATCATCTCAGCTCCGTTGTTGAAAATGTCATGATCAACCAGCCTGTTCCTATTGGGACTGGGCTGCCAGGATTAATCACAAAAATAAAGAAGTAACATGGCAAAAGCACAAGACAAAACAGTAAAAGACATCAAAGCTCTGCTTGAGAAGAAAAAGATCCTTATCGGTACAAAGACAACTCTAAAAGCGCTGCGGGCAGGAAAACTTGCTAAAGCATTTCTCGCCATTAATTGCTCTGAGGCAACAAAGGAAGACCTTCGCCATTATACTACTGGAAGCAGTGTTGAGGTTGTCCAAACGCACCTGAACAGCGAAGAACTAGGTGTTGTGTGCAAGAAATCCTTTACTGTTTCTCTGCTTGGCGTTCTCAAGTGAAATGGGCAAGATAACCTTTAATGCAGATATAATTGGCCTCATTTCCCTCTTTGAGACCCTCACACAAGCACAGGTAAAAGATTGTGTCATGAGAGAGGAATCCTTGCTGTTCATTGTCAATGAGAATGAGATTGGAAAAGCTGTTGGCAAAAAAGGGGTCAATGTGCGGCGCCTTGAAGATCGGCTGAGAAAAAGGATCAGGGTCGTTGAATTCAACCCTGATGTTTCCCGGTTTGTCAGAAACCTTATCATGCCATACCAGGCAAAATCAGTCATTGTCGAGGAAGGGATCATCACGATCATTCCTGACGACCATAAATCGAGAGGAATGCTCATCGGAAAGAATGCATCAATCCTTCGCTTCAATGAAAGCATCGTCAAGCGATACTTCAAGGACATTACTGAAATGAAAGTTGTATAACTATGTCATGTGAAACAGTGCAAGGTCACGTCATGTGAAACAGCAACCTTTAAAAACCACCTATAATTCACCGATAACGAACATGGGAAAAAAACCACGGGGAGCAAATGCGGGAAACAAGCTGCTCAAGCGACGAGCGAAAGCTCGATGGAAAGATCCTTATTATGCTCGAAAGACTCTTGATCTCAAAAGAAAATCCGATCCACTGGGAGGAGCATCCCAAGCAAAAGGGATGGTCCTGGAAAAAGTGCAATTGGAAGCAAAGCAACCAAATTCAGCGATGAGAAAGTGTGTCCGCGTCCAGCTGACAAAAAATGGCAAGCAGGTGACTGCTTTTTGCCCTGGCGATGGAGCAACGAAGCTCATCGATGAGCACGATGAAGTCGTGATCGAATGCATCGGCGGAAACAAGGGAAGGTCCAAAGGAGACATCCCCGGCGTTCGATGGCAAGTCATCAAAGTCAATGATCAAAGCCTCAAGGCACTCCTTGGCGGCAAAGTGGAGAAAGCAAGACGATGAGCGACATACTCGTTTTTGGGAAGTGGAGCGCAGATGGCATTGTTGTGACTGACATGGGCCTCCAACGCTATGTCACTGTTGAGCCCACGATCGTCCCCAAGACAGGGGCCCGGTATGCCGGCAACAGGTTCCATAAATCAAAGGTCTTCATTGTTGAGAGACTCATCAACAAACTGATGGTCCCTGGCCACAAAGGAAAAAAACATTTCAAAACTTCCTTTCATATGACTGGAAAAGCAAACCAGGCAGCAATGCTGCTCAAGGATGCATTTGAAGTCATCGAGAAAAAACTGAAAAAGAATCCTATCGAGGTCCTTGTCCGTGCGGTCGAGAATGCTGCCCCCCGCGAGGAAATCATCACGATTGAATACGGCGGAGCTCGGTATCCCCGAGCCGTTGAATGCGCACCACAAAGACGCGTTGATGTAGCACTCAGGCAAATGACGCAAGGGGCATACCATCGATGCTTCAACTCCAAGATCAGCATGGTACAGGCATTATCTGACGAGATCATGGCTGCATATTCACTCTCTTCCAAGAGCCAGGCAATTTCTAAGAAACTTGAGTTGGAAAGACAGTCGGATGCAAGCAGGTAAAATTGATAAGGTACTTTCGGCATAGAAAATTTCTTCTCCAGCTTAACTTACTCCTTGAGGAAAGCCCCTGGTTACATGATTGTGATTTTCTTGCTGAAAAAGTGGCAGAGATTGCTGCTGGTCAAGATTTGCCAGTACGGCGGCTTGCAATTCTCCCTGTTCCAAGTGATAAAGATCTTGGGCATCTGCGTTATCCCCGACAATATCGGCACGAGGTTGTCGAAGTAGATGGAAAGATCGTCGACCTCTACTTCCCAAGGCTGCTTGCACTTCCGGAGTACATTAAGGCTGCCTATCACCCTGATGAAGGAGTGCGTCTTGTAGTGGTTGAGAGGAATGCTGCTCTTGGCGAGACTACTCTGGATTTTTTCTAGGATAGAACAGGAATCATGATTGATACACATTGAATAGGGATATGCATTGGAGATACTTTGATGTAAGGAGAAGATGCTTTAATTGATGGTTTTGTGCCAATGGTGTTGCTGAGTTATGGGCAACAATACTGGTGCAAACACCGAAGCAAGAAAATGCTAAGCATTTTCTGCTCATAAAACCAAAGGTTTTGTTGAGTCTCTGAGGTGAGTTTTGCGCAGCAAAACGGTTTGCCGCCGGCAGTATTGTTGCCCTGATTACCGAATTGTTTGATTTTTACTGCACTAACACATTTTTGACACCAAACCAATACCTTTAAAAAGACCCTCGAATTCACTTTTTCTATAACCGATGAAGCTCCACAGCGTGAGGTTAGCAATTCTCACGCTCTGAGGTGTTTATGATGGCAAAAGAAGGTCAAGAAAAAGCATATGAAGCAGTTGAGCTTGCAAAAGCTACAGGCAAGATCCGAAAAGGAACAAATGAAGCGACAAAAGCAGTCGAAAAAGGAACTGCAAAACTCGTTGTCGTCGCAAAAGATGTCTCTCCCCCAGAAGTGGTGATGCACCTGCCGCTTATCTGCAAGGAAAAACATGTCCTTTGCATTGAAGTGCCAAGCAAAGAAGAGCTCGGCGCTGCTGCTGGGCTGCAGGTTGGCACAAGCGCAGTTGCGATCGTTGAAGAAGGCGAGGCAAAAGACATCATCAAAGAGCTTGGAGCATAAAAATGCCTGAAAAAATGCCTGATAAGCAAAAAAGGCCAACGGCCAGAGGCGGCCAGGAATCAACGCCAGAAGGAGTAAAGCAGGTATCATTCACTGAAGCCACGCCTGCAGCTGTCGAGGAGATTATCGGGAGGACTGGCACCAGAGGAGATGCAATCCAGGTTCGCTGCAAGATCCTTGATGGCAGGGACAAAAACAAGGTGCTCAGGCGAAATGTCAAGGGACCAGTGAGGCTCGGTGACATCCTGATGCTCAGAGAAGTCGAGATTGAAGCTCAAAAACTCAACCAGGGTAGGAAATAATGGCACGATGCGACTTTTGCGGAGAGTCTATTCCACGAGGGACTGGACGAATGCATGTGAAGAATGACGGCAAAATCCTTGATTTTTGCTCATCAAAGTGCCGGAAAAACCTCCTTGAGCTCAAAAGAAATCCGCTTCACACCAAGTGGACAGCCCGGTCACGGGCAGCGAGGAAGCCTGCACAATGAAAGAGAAAACACTCGTCTTGCTCAAGCCGGATGCAGTGCAACGAGGCATTGTCGGAGACATTGTTTCCCGCTTTGAGCATACCGGCATGAAGATTGTTGGCTTGAAGATGGTTCGGGTCACACCTGAATTCTCAAAAAAGCATTATGCAACACATGTGAACAAGCCGTTCTACACAGGACTGGAGAAATTCATCACTGAAGGGCCGATCATCGCGATGGTGCTCGAAGGGCTGCATGCTGTAGAAACTGTCCGGAAGATTGTGGGTTCAACAGAGCCAAAATCAGCAGCTCCCGGAACCATCAGAGGAGACTACTCACATCACAGTTATGCATACACAGATGCCCATGGCATTGCGATCAAAAACCTAATTCATGCATCAGGAACATCTGAAGAAGCAAAGACGGAAGTTGCCCTTTGGTTCACAAAAGAAGAATTGCATGACTACACGACGGTGCATGAGAAACATGTTTTCTAACTGACTTTGGAGGTATCTTATAATGGCAGAAAAAATGGTCGACCGCGTCCAGCGGATCATGAAACAACCACAATTCATCAGGAATATTGGTGTCTGTGCGCATATTGACCACGGAAAAACCACATTCTCAGATAACCTGCTGGCAGGCGCTGGCATGATGAGCGAAGAAAAAGCCGGCAAACAACTCGTCCTTGATTTCCACGCAGACGAGCAGGCAAGGGGCATTACCATTGATGCAGCAAACGTGTCAATGGTCCATACCTATGATGGAAAAGAATTCCTCATCAACATGATTGATACTCCCGGCCACATCGATTTTGGCGGGGATGTGACAAGGGCAATGAGGGCGGTAGATGGCGCCATCGTCCTTGTCGACGCAGTTGAAGGAGTCATGCCGCAAACAGAAACAGTACTTCGGCAAGCCCTCAAAGAGCGGGTCAAGCCAGTCCTGTTCATCAACAAGTGCGACCGATTGATCAAGGAACTCAAGCTGACACCGCAGCAGATGCAAGAACGGCTCTTGAATGTCATCTCCGCTGTCAACAAATTTGTCCAGCAGATCTGCCCGGATGAATTCAAGGGGAAATGGACTGTCGATGTACAGGCCGGGTCAGTTGCGTTTGGCTCTGCCTTTCACAACTGGGCATTATCATTCCCTTATATGCAAAGAAACAAGCTCTCATTCAAGGATATCATCGAAGCATATGAAAAAGACGATTCAAAATCGCTTGCAAAAAAAGCTCCGCTCCATGCAGTCATTCTCGACATGGTCGTCAAACACCATCCAAACCCCCTCGAAGCCCAAAAATACCGAATACCAAAGATATGGCATGGCGACTTTGACTCCGAAGTGGGAAAAAGCCTCCTTACAGCAGACCCGAATGGCCCTGTTGTCTTTGTGGTAACAAAAGTCGTTGTTGATCCCCATGCTGGAGAGATTAGCGCCGGAAGGCTGTTTTCCGGGACAATCAAACAAGGACAAGAGGTCTACACGATCAGCTCTAAAGGCAGAGTTCGCCTGCAGCAAATCTCCATCTATAATGGCCCAAAACGTGAGACGGTCGATTCTGCACCAGCTGGCAACATCATCGGGGTTGTCGGCGTGAAGAACAGCTTTGCCGGAGAGACGGTCGCATCCATCGAAATGGAACCATTCGAGGCATTAACACACCTCTTCGAACCAGTAGTCACCCTTGCTGTCAAAGCAAATAACCCTGCAGACCTCCCAAAACTCATCGATGTCTTAAAGCAGGTCAACAAGGAGGACCCTTCTATCATCATTGAGATTAATGAAGAATCAGGAGAACACCTGATGCATGGGATGGGAGAACTCCACCTGGAAGTGATCACGAACAGGATTCGGACAGAAAAAGGAGTGCAGATCACCACCTCACCGCCTATTGTCGTGTATCGCGAGTCTATTCTTGGCAAAGGACAAGAGTTTGAGGGAAAATCACCAAACAAGCACAACAAGTTCTACTTTGTCGTCGAACCATTAGATGAGCGTATCAGGCACAAGATCAAAGAAGGCGAAATATCAGAAGGTAGAATCAAGAAAAAAGACATGGCACTCAGAGACATCCTCGTCGAATGCGGTATGGACAACAAGGACGCACTTAAAGTCAAAGCATTCCATAAGGGAAACATGCTCCTTGACGGCACACGAGGCATTGTCCACATCGGAGAGGTCATCGAGCTTGTCATGGATATGTTTGAGGATGTCATGAATCATGGTCCACTTGGCAAGGAGCCTTGCTTTGGGGTAAAAGTGACCATAAATGACCTGAAACTGCACGAAGATGCGATCCACCGAGGGCCAGCACAGGTCTACCCTGCCGTCAGGGACGGTATTCGGGGAACAATGATGACTGCCCGGCCAGTACTCTTTGAACCAGTGCAAATACTCCAATTTGAGGCACCAGAAGAGTTCATGGGCGACCTCACAAAGCTCATTGCAAACAAACGAGGGCAATTGCTTGACCTTTCCCAGGAAAAAGGGATGGCAGTTGCAAAGGCGAAGATGCCGGTAGCAGAACTCATGGGCCTCTCCAATGACCTTCGATCAGCTACTGGCGGGAGGGGGCATAGCTTCCTTATCGACCAGCTCTTTGAGAGACTTCCAGATGAACTGCAACAGAAAGTTCGCTCAGGCATCATGCAAAGGAAAGGTCTTACGATCGATCCAGAAACAGGAATGGCAAAATAAGCCATTTTTTTGATTTCTTTTCATTTTTTTGATTTCTTTATAAATAACATTTTTTTAATGCTTTTCCCTTACCGACGAGTTTTCCGCAAAGCTTTTAAATAACCCTTAAATCCCTTTAAGCATCATAATCAACCAGGAGGGTTCATAATGGCAAAAGAAAAAATCCATCTCAACCTTGTCTTTGTAGGACACGTTGACCACGGCAAATCAACCACCGTCGGGCGATTGTTGTATGACTCAGGAAATATCCCTGAGCAGGAAATGAGGAAACTCAAGGAGAAAGCAGAAGAGCTTGGCAAAGGAGGCTTCGAGTTTGCTTTCATCATGGACAATCTCAAAGAAGAAAGAGAGCGAGGAGTGACTATTGACCTTGCCCACAAGAAATTTGAGAGCGAAAATTTCTATTTTACCATCATTGATGCCCCAGGGCACAAGGATTTCATCAAAAACATGATCACTGGCGCATCACAAGCTGATGCAGCTGTCCTTGTTGTCTCTGCAAACCCATCAGACGGCGTCCAGGCACAAACAAAAGAGCATGTGTTCTTATCCAGAACCCTTGGTGTTGGACAGATCATTATTGCCGTCAACAAGATGGATATGGCTAAGTTTGATGAGAAAAGGTATGGAGAAGTCAAGAAACAGGTCGGCGACCTGCTCAAGACTGTCGGCTACAAGCCAGATGAGATTCCATTCGTTCCCGTCGCATCGCTTCTTGGCGAAAATGTCACAAAGAAGTCAGATAAGATGGCGTGGTACAAAGGACCAACACTCCTCGAAGCCATCAATGGCCTCAAGGCGCCAGAAAAACCAACCGGGCTACCACTGAGATTGCCAATCCAGGATGTCTATAACATCACCGGCATTGGGGTTGTGCCCGTTGGCCGAGTCGAGACTGGGGTCATGAAGGTTGGTGATAAAGTCATTGTCGTTCCCGGAAGAGAAGGCAAGGGAGTCAATGGCGAAGTCAAAAGCATCGAGATGCACCACGAAATGATGCAAAAAGCAGAGCCAGGAGACAACATCGGATTTTCTGTCAGAGGCATTGGCAAAAAGGATATTGCCAGGGGCGATGTGCTTGGCCATGCTGACAATCCACCATCAGTTGCAACAGAATTCACTGCACAACTGGTTGTCCTCAACCATCCAACAGTCGTGACTGTCGGCTACACACCCGTATTCCACTGCCACACCGCACAAGTTGCCTGCCAAATCCTGGCAATTGAGAAAAAACTCAATCCCGCAACTGGCGAAGTCCTCCAGGAAAATCCGGACTTCATCAAGAATGGTGATGCAGCAATTGTCAAGATCAAACCCATCCAGCCAATGGTCATCGAAAGGCAAAAGGAAATCCCACAGATGTCACGATTTGCCATCAGGGATTCTGGCGCTACCGTCGCAGCTGGCATGTGTATCGATCTTGTGAAAAAGTAAACACCCAATGAAAAACCTCTTACCCGGAGCGTACAATAACCTGGTTATTGTGCGATAGGAGAACCATGCAGAAAGCAAGAATAAAACTCGCATCGACAGATATCAGCAAGTTGAATGAGATCTGTCAGAGCATCAAAGACATCGTCGACAAGACCGGGGTAGAAATGAGGGGTCCAATCCCGCTACCAACAAAACGGCTCAAAGTGACCACAAGAAAAGGACCTGATGGGGGCGGGACTGCCACCTGGGAGCGCTACGAGATGCGGGTCCATAAGCGAGTTATCGATCTTGGGATTGATGAGCGGGCTCTTCGGCTGGTCATGAGGGTTTCTATCCCTGAAGGGGTCAATATTGAGATTGAGATGATTGAATAAACTCATTCCACTGGTATATTATTAGTATTTCAAATATTATTAGTATTTCAACACCAGTTTCATTCGTAATTCAAAATGTCCTCATCAGAGGTTAATGCTAGGGGTCGGACATTTTGAATGAAATTGTCTCACATTCTTCTTTTTCTCTTCCACTTTCTTTAAAAAGCTTCATTGCTCATTATCAATACTATGAGCTATTTGGGACAGTGCTATTCAGGAGGCTGCAGGGGTTCTTATTCCTCTCTAGAGAGCAGAATGGGAGGGGTGTATATGAGCATGAGCCGCATGAGCTCACAACTCGAGTACATGCCCTCTTCCTCGTTTTCCAGCCCTAGCCAGGTATATCTTTCTGAAATACTCGATGAAAAACCCTCATCTTCTTCTTATCATGCTTATGCATCTGCTTCATACCTTCCCTCAGGGCATATCATCTTTAATCCGGGACAGTTCCTTGATCCAAGAAGGGAATTGCTTCCTTTAGTCTCAAACCTTGATGAGATTGAACCGTTGGTTGAAGAGGCAATGTTTGCAACGACAGGAATGAGCATGCCTGAAGATATTGTTATCAGAATATGCGACCCTGAAGAGTTCCAGCAGGCATTTCCCGAGCCAGAACGCTGCTCTGATGCTATCAGAGGATTTTGCATGAATAATCGGGGATTTGGGAAGAGCCACATCTTTATTCGGCGGGGAGACAAGGCTGAAGTGTTATTGACTATTGGCCACGAGATTGGCCATGCACTGAGCTTTCCCTTACAGCTGCACGACGAGGAAGCAAAGGCATTTGCATTTTCTGTTGCCTGGATGGAACAGATCAAGAAAAGGGATATTGGCGGGCTTGGGCGATCGATACGGCTTGGAGCTCCAGCGGAAAATGGACTACACAATGCTGCGCTGAAGTTTGTTGTTTCTCTTGTCGAAGCAGGGAAAGATGCGCTTGCTGTGTTCAAAGGGCTGATTTCCGGAGAGTTTTCCCTCTCAAAAAAACGACAGTTAGAATCCCTCATCACTTTCACCTGATCCTCTCAACCCTTTCTTTCCCATTCAAGATTTGTTCAAGTGATTAATAACAAGTATTTTAAATGAACAAGGTCTTTCTTAGAGGATGAATAAGCTCAAGCTTGCGCATAATTGCTACATCGCAAGGAAGGAACCTGTCCAGCTCATCCACTTCGTGACAAACCATTGCAATGCACGGTGCAAGCATTGCTTCATCGATTTTGCGAATCCTGAAACATTTCGGGGATTCCTCAGTCTTGAAGAGATCGAGAAGCTCACAAAATCGCTGGGAAAGAGCCTCTTTAATGTCAACCTGACGGGTGGTGAGCCATTCCTTAGAAAAGATATTTTTGAGATCGCAAAACTATATCTGACGAATACCACGATCGAGTCTCTCTTCATCAGCACGAACGGATTTTTTACAGAATTTACCCAGGATTTTATTAAAAAATTCCAGGAATTGAAGACTGGAAAGAAACTGCTCTTCTCCATCTCTATCGATAACTTTCAGGAGGCCCATGATGAAAACAGGAAACTCAAAGGTCTCTACAAGCGGGCGCTGGATTCTTATCATGCCATCATGGACTTCAATGATCCAAATATCGTCGCCAATATCGGCATCACCGTCACCCACCATAATTATGATAAGGCCCTCCAGGTCTATGAACACCTGAAAAAGGAAGGGGTGAGGTCTTTTGCTGCAACGCTCATGCGCGAAGAAGGGGTTGTCAAAACGATCGATCCTGAGATGAAGAAAAAGCTGCTTGATTCGTATGTTGCACTCTCAAATGCTATCCATCAGGACCAAAAAAAGGGAACTGTGAACTGCTGGGGAGGCACACTGCAAGGATCTGTCATGGAAGCAAAGAACATGATCATGAACCGGATCATCCCTGATATCTATATCAATAATACCTATGTTGCACCATGCCACTCAGGAGCGCTCTTTGGTGTTATCTATGCAAATGGTGATGTGTATCCTTGCGAGATTCTGAATGATAAGAAACTTGGAAATCTACGGGACTTTGACATGAACTTCATGGACTTGTGGAACTCGAAGCCTGTCAAAGAATGCAGGTCATTTATCCACGACACCAAATGCACGTGCACCTTTGAGTGCGCCTGGTCGATCAATATTATCTCCAATGCACAATTCTTCCCTGAACTGGCGATCAAAACGCTTGGCGTCCAATGGAAGAAATAGTCACTATCATCGTCCCGTTTGTGGCACTCAATGACTATGTTCTGGAGACTATAGAAGGAATCAGCGGCCTTTTATATCATCACTTTGAGCTTATCCTCTTGCCGGATAACCCTGTAACCCTTCCTGCTCCGTTGCATAAGAATTTCATTCGCATCATTCCCACCGGGGATGTGACTATCGCCAAAAAAAGGAATATTGGCATCGTTCAGGGAAAAGGAAAATATTTTGCATTCATTGATTCTGATGCATATCCTGATCCCAACTGGCTCTCCCATGCACTCCGGGAATTCTCTTCTCATCCAGAAAACCTCTGGGTGGTTGGAGGTCCAAACATCACCCCTCCAAAAGAAGGCATCTTGCAGCGTTGTGTTGGCAACGCGTCCCAGTCATATCTTGTTGCAGGGTTTCGAAGCTACCGCAAAAAGATTGCCCGCAGCAGATTTGTCCTAGACCTTCCTTCCTGCAACCTGATTGTGAAGAAAGATGCGATGGACAAGCTCACCGGCTTTAATGAGAAGCTCATTACTGGTGAGGATATCGAACTGTGCAATCGCATCATCAAGCATAACGGCAACATATTTTATTCTTCAGGGGTCATTGTCTATCATCATAATAGGACGTTGTTCAAGCCGTATTTTCAGCAGCGAATCACGTATGGGCTGTCTGTCTTTAAGGTGCTCCGGGAGCATTTATCAATCAGCAACCTCTTCTTGCTCTTCCCCTTCCTCTTCCTTCTTTTCCTTCTCTTTTTCCCCTTTGCCGCCCTTCTCATCCCAACACTCTCCCTCTTCTGGATAGCTATTGTCATGCTCTACCTCCTCCTGATCCTGATTGAGTCAATCAAGTACTCAAACAAGGTCCTCGAATTTCCCTATACCTTCCTTGCAATCCTCACAGGCAACCTCTTTCCTGGTATTGGAACGCTTCTTGCCCTCTGCAGGATACCGGTGAATATCAAGGCAATCTACAGGAATCATTATCACCTGAAAAGATGATAACCTCTTAGAAAAAGATTATTGTTACTTATAAGTAGTTAAAATATAGAAAGATTTATATAGTTGTAATACTTCCTCATATAGAATATGAAGCACCGCATCACTATCACAGTGGATGAAAGAACAATCTCTCGCATGCAGGAAGCCATGAGAGGAAAGAGCTTTCGCAACAGAAGCCACCTTGTAGAATATGCAGTCCAATCATTCCTTGAGGAAGAACAATGAGTGAAGAATCAAGCTCGGATGGAGAAAGCCAGGAGGAAGGCCAGGAGAGCCATGAAGAAGGCCGGGGAGGAATGTCAGAAAGTAAAAGCACTGGCAATGATGGCAAGGGCAGGAAAGCTGCGAAGAAAGGCATTGCAGCTGACGTGGAAGCCCACATGGCCGCAGCAGAGGAAGCTGCATCTGGCGGGGATGAAGGAGAGATCTATCATCATCTCACGTATGTCACTGAACATCTTGGCTATGTCACCTCTGGAGAAAAAGCTGGTTATAAAAGCAGGATGCAGAATGTTATCTCCACGGCTGCCTCTGCAATCGCACAAAAATACCTCAAGGCAATCGATGGGCAAGAAGAGGTTGGCGGGTACTTGCACGCATTCAGGAAAGCGCTCACGTTCGCAGAACGCAGTGAGGATACAAATAATCTTTACAACAGCAAGCTGGAAGGATTATTAAATCTCCTTGTAACCAAAGCAAAATCACAGATCACGGCAGACAATCCTGAAGGGGCACGGGCATTCCTGTATGGGGCAAGGGATTTAGCTGATGAGCTTGGCGTGCCTATTGATGGATACCAAGGATTATTGAATAAATTGAGCGAATGTTCTCCTGATACATATGAGTCCGGTGATATAGGTGCTTATCAGAGGGAACGGGACAGAGAGCACTTGGCAGAATATTGTGAGCGTCCGCATGTATTGTCCCCTCCAGAACACCACAAGAGATTAAAGTTTATCGTTGATCCGAACAGGGAGATGACCATCAAAAATTATGGCTGGGAAAAATGCGGGGATGCAGGAAGCATCTTTGTCGGGACAGAATGCCCGAACGGGTGGTAAACACTTTTTCTTCTGATTTTCCTATTCCAATGGCACCTGTGTCCACAATGTCCAGTCGTTGCTCGGAGAATACTGGCCAAAGATGAAGCGTGGCGCATATGTCTGGCCAAAATACGAGCTTTGCACATCAGTCCAACCAAGGGATCGTGTGAATGACTGAGCACCTTGTGCTCCATAGATGGGAGAATCGAACATGCTCCAGGTCCTCGTCATCCCCCTCCAGGCGCCAACATCTACGGTTGCATCAGCACCCGGCTCCACCGTAATATATTTGTCATACCCATACTTCTTGAACATTTCAACCATCTCTTTTACAGGAGTTGTACCCTGTCCTGGGGTGAGGTGGTCATCATGATACCCAAAATTATCTGCTAGATGGAGCTGGCCGACAATGCCGGATTTTGCGATCTCCTCGGTCTCTTTCATCATCCATTTCTTGAAGTCCTCATCGCTGCCCCGCCAAAACCGTCTCCACAAGTTGAGGTGGCCGGTATCGAATGTGGCCTTGATATGGTTCTCTGCTGCCTTTTCTGCCTCAGGCTTTGAATATCCCTGCTCTTGGAGAACCTGTGACATTTTCTTCCTGCTTGCGAGAACAAGATGCTTTAGTTCCTGGGGATGGCCACCGTAGCTTTCCGGGAAAATGTGTTCAAGCGCAATATAAACTGGCTTTTCCTTGCTCTGCTTCATTGCATGGATGCCCGCCTCAGCATAACTCAGGGCGGATTTTTCAAGAGCGTATTTTGACGCGCTTTTCAAGTGCTGCATTGTATTATATGTCTCAATCGCCTGCTGCTGCTGGGATGTTGATGCCTGCGAAGCGAACTCCACTTGTCTCCTCATGTTCGTTATCTGTTCGTCAAGGATCTCTGAAGGGTATTTCTTATCTGGAGGTATAAACTCTGCGATATATGGACCAAACTCCGGGTCATTTCTCAGCAATCGCCACTTTTCAGTCTCTGGAATTGTCTTTTCCAACTGCTGGTAGGTCTCTTTTGCCTTCTTGAGTTTTGCCAACCTATCGACATTCTTTGAGAAATCCTGGGCGTATTGGAGCGCCCAACCTTTTGAATGGCCCTCCTGAATTTCCATCGTTGCACGCATGAATGCTTCTTCTGGTGTGAATCGTTCTTCGGGCCGAAGAGGTCTGCCAAGGTCCATTTCACGATGCTTGTTGTATTCTTTTGCTTCATCCTCAAACTGGTTCCATTTTTTTATCTCGACGTCAAATCTCCCCGTGTTTGGATTGATGAGGGGAACGCGGTCTTGAATACGAAGTCTCTTCCCTTCATAATCAATGTAATCATTTGGGTTTACTCTCACGACTTCCCCTGCTTTTGCAACCTTTCTTATTTCATCGAGTTTATCTGCGACATATGTATAACCATGGTCTGACTGTTTCCATTTTGGCCTTGCCACTTCCTCTGATTTCTCAACAACCCTAACCGCTCTTCCCGATCTGTCATCAACGACGACAAAATGAGCCTTTTGCGGCTCTTCTTCAAACTGGCGAAAATAATGGCCTGGCTTATTGTCTTTTTTTGCCCAAGGCTGCTCTGAAATTGGGCGCTTAAATTCTCCTGTGTGAAGAGTTACAGCATCTGAGCCCAGATCTGCTGAGAAATCAATATTTCTTTTGAGTTCATCAACAAAGAATTTCCTTTGCTCATCAGAAAAATTCCCCTGCTGATCCTGCCCTGAATAGCCCATGATGTTGAATGGGGCATGGTGTGTCAGCGTGACCTCATTTACTTCCGCTAAGTCTTTCATTGCCTGCCTGAGTTCCCTTCCATACATGCCTGGTGTCTGGGCCTGCGCACTCCCCTTTCCCACGCCAGACATCTCTATGTGGATCTGCCCCACGCCCTGCCTGATTGCCGCACCTATTAGCTCAGTTCCAGAGCCAGATATCCCTGCCACCACAGACATGCCAATATCATGCACGCTAGTCCCCCCGATTGGCGGGGGATCCGGGCGATCCAACGGGTTGAAGTAGTCTTTTGCAAATATCATCTCATCTTCCTTTGTATTTTTTTTGTATCTTGTCCATCACTTCCAATGAAGTGACAGAGGCTCTGGCCTCGCCGACATTAGATTCGTAGTGGTCCCTTTTTTTTTCATACAACTGATCAGTTGTCGGGCGGTCATCATGGGATCCGCGTTCGCTCGCGCCAGATGCCCTATACATCGCCTCTTCCTGCTCAGCGACGTGGCCTCTCATTTTTTGGGGCTCATATGACCCTTCATCATCTGACTCCGGAATAACCTTTCGTTTTGGGATCTCCTCCTCAAACAGTGCATCGAGCGAAGGGAGATGCTCCCGGTGACGCTGGCGCTGCTGCTCTTGCTCTAACTGCTCCAGGATCTGCTTTTCTGCATCCTTGATCTGTGCTTCTGACTCGTCAATGAGCTTCTCTGCTTCCTGGACTTCCTGGGCATTCTTCTCCTTTAATGCCCTCAGCCGGGTAATCCTTTCCCTTGGATCCAGCCTTTTTAATTCTTCCGGGTTGATCACCATGTGAGCATCTTATGGGCCCGCTTAAAATTCTTATAGGTGTTATACATCGATTGCTTGATATCAATCGTGAGCTTTTTAACTTCTCGCTCTAGCATGATAGGGTTTGGCTTTTCGGGCGCTGGTTTCTTTGGAATCTTCTTTTTAGGGGGCGTCTTCCAAAACGTCTCGATCAATCCTGCCATTGGACCGGAAGAATGAGGCTTTAACTTTTCCTGCTCTAATTCAGGCCGCTTTTTGAGTTTTTCACCAGCTTCCTCCAGGTATTTATCCAGCTCTTCGCCAAGGCCACTCATTGCCTCTGCCAGAGAATTATCAATAATTGCGAGCAGCTCTAAGTCCTCCATCGTCCTTGCCTTCTTATACGCCTCAATCTCTTCTGTTGTCCAAATATACCCGAGAAAATTAATCTCGGTCTTCCCATGATACACTGGACCTTTGTGCTGGAAGCCTTCCTGATGGAAATCCATCTGGGGAGATGCACGATAACTAAAATTCAAGATGACAACGCCGTTCCTATCATACTTTTGCTCCTTGAACTTTTTTCTACATAATATCTCTATCTCAATCAGAGCGCCTTCGAATGCATTGATGAGCTCGGGGGAAGATGTCTTATCTGCCATCTGTAATCGCTGGACATTCCTCAAATACGGTCTTACCCATGCCATGTACATCTTGATGATGTCGAAGTGCTGGCGGAGGAACTTGAGCGTAAATATTCTCTTCGTCTGCAATTCCTTGAAGGTATGCTCCTTCCATGCAAGGAAGCTACGTAATTTTCTCTTGAGCACTTCCCTGACTTTCCGGTTGAACTTGAGCTCATCAATCACCTGGTCTACATCTTTTGAGCTATGGGGGTGCATCTTGAAAAACAAGTCTGGGAGTATTGCGAACTGGATCTCTCTTGCCATACCATAGACAGAGGAAGTTGATTTTGCGCCGCCTTCCACCATGTCGACAAAAATGCCCTTCAGCGTAATCTCTGCACTTTCACGGCTTTTAGAACTTGTGTCATAACTGTCATAATAATAGCTGAGCCTTTCATCGATAATTCTCAATTCCCTCACAAGCTGAAAGAGCTCCTTGACCATCTTTCCTACCGTGGCAAGGAAGTTGGATATCCTATCCTGCTGGATGGAGAGCCTTGCCTGGGCCGCACCAAAAAAACTGCTCTGCTCGGATGCGGTGAAAATATCATAGATCTTTTCGATGATATAATCCTGGTCATACAGCATATAATTGTATATCCAGAAATAATTATTCTCAATGGACTGGTTTAATATTTCATAGACAAGACGGTAGCGATGGACTGGTTCTGGATATCCTGTTGGAATCTCTTCTTGCAGCCTGAAGAGTTCGAGTTTTTCAGTCTTAAATGCTGCCTTGTCTCCAGGCGAGCTCTTATTCTCAACTTTAATCGATTCCCAGTCAATCATGAGGCTCCATTGGCATTCCAGCTTTAAATGCTTTATCCTTATTGGGCTGAGTCAAGAAGGGTGGAAAAGTCAAGACCGTCTGAGCCGTCATTGCCATCATTACCATAGGTAAATAGTGGCTGGCCAGACGAAGCCGAGCAAAGCGAGGCGAAGTAGGGCTTGACGTTCACACTTACGTTGACTCAATCTCCTTATTGGCTATTTACTTCAGGGATATTTCAGAGATATCCTTTACCAGAACCCAATCCTTCATCACCTACAGCTTCTCCCGATAAAGAGCAAAGGTATTTCCCCGCGCAAAGACCACCTGCGACTGAGTTACTGTGGCAAGATGCTCGATTGTCTCCTTTTTCTCACTTGTCCCAAGAAAGGAACGAAGAAGCCTTACCTTAATGAGCTTCCTTTTTTTCAGAAGGATGCCCAACTCTTTGAGAAGAGCATCTGAGATCCCGTTCTTTCCCACCTGGACAGAGACTGGAATGTCCAAGGCTAATCTTCCAAGCACTACCTTATCCATCATCAATGCCCCATCTTCGTTGGGTGCTCATGGCCAAGCTCACTCCTATTTTTAAGCTCTTTGATGTGCGCCTTCCTCGTGTTTGCCAGGTGGCTCGCATCGATATGAAACTGCTCGATGAGGAGCGATGCATGATCCCCACCGATGAAATGGGGGAGGATGACATAATCAACACCCTTCTCATAGAGCATCAACGCATTATTGATCTTATCAGCCACAACCAGAATGACCCCCTTTGGGTTTTCTTCTCTCATCTTTATCACCAAATGAAGATTTGTCTTGATATCAGGCTGAGTGGAGATGAGCATCTCTACGGACGAAAACTCAAGCTTCTCTTGCACCTCATGGTCTGCTGCATCTCCATATAAGCAAGGGATCCTCTTTCGTATGAGTTCTTTGATCACCTCAGGGTTATAATCGACGATGAGGACATGCTTTTTCAGGGAACGAAGCTTCTTTAGAATGGAGAACCCAACACGGTCATATCCTACCAAGACTGTGTAGTGGTTCTTTCGCTTCGGTAAATATTCCAGCTCTTTTGCCTTGTTCAACCGATTCAACCATTGGAAATGAGGACGATTCTTCTGATAGAGCTCCTCTTTGAAGTCGATAAGATACGATGAGACAGTGATTGTGATTATGGCAAGGATGACGGTGATGCTGAACAAATTCTTAGAGATGTGGCCAAGAAGTATGCCCTGGGCTGCAATGATCAAGCCAAACTCGCTGATCTGGGTCCTTGTGATACCGACAAGGAACGCAGGGCGGGCACGATACCCAAATAATGAGCAGGTGACCATACCAAGCAGTGGTTTTAGTATTGTTATCAAGATGATTAGGAAAAAGATCGGCCAGATGAACGAAGAGAAGTTTGAGAATGTGACGCTCAGGCCGAGGGAAGCAAAAAAGATGGTGGCAAAAAAGTCCCTCAAGGGCCTCACGCGCCCCAGAATCTCCGTTGTATACGGAAGATGCGCAAGGGATATGCCTGCCAGAAAACTGCCAATGCTGATAGAAAACCCGAAATGCTGGGCGAGCATGGAAAAAAAGAAGCACACCATGATCGCGGTGAGAAAAAGGAGCTCTACAGACTTTGCGACAAACTTGAAGAGCTCAGGAAGAAGGTACTTGCCTGCTGCCAACGCCAATGCGACGAGAGCGATTCCCTTGAGAAGCGCGATGAACAGGAATGAGCTGGTGAGATTTCCAAGGGATGCAAATGTGGAAAGGATGAGTATGGCGACGAGGTCTTCCATCAATAAAAACCCGATGATGATCCTGCTATGCAATGTCTCAATCTCTTTCTTATCGGATAAGTGCTTCACCACGACCATTGTCGATGAGAAGGTGACAATAACACCAATATAGATGATATCCATCGTGGAGAAGACGGGAAAGAGCAACGTGAGGAACGCGCCAACGAGAAAAAGGATGATCATCTGGAGAAGGCTTCCATAGACAGAGATATGGATGACGCTCTTGAGCCTGTCAATGTGCAGCTCCATTCCCACCATGAATAAGAGGAACGCAACACCGATCTCTGAGATCATCAAGATAGCATCAGGGTCCTTTATGATCCCAAGACCCGGTCCAATCAGCAGGCCTGCCAGGATATACGCTGGGATGAGCGGCTGCTTGAGCAATCTTGCGAGTATACCCATGCTGGTGGCTATGATGATGACGAGGCCCAAATCAAAAATGAACGTGCTCTGAATCATTGGAGCATTACCTCCGGCAGGATGTCTAGGATTTCTCTTGTCAGAAAGGCATTCCCTCTCCTTTTTGTGAGCAGCTCTCCAGCTTTTCCATTATACCATGCTGCCGCCCTTGCCGAAACTGCCAATTCATTTCCCTGAGCGATGAATCCTGCAACAAGCCCGGCAAGAATATCCCCTGTGCCGCCCTTTGTCATCGCGGCAGACCCTGCCCTGTTTTGGAAGGTTGCCGTTTTTGTGTGGATCCTATCAATACGCCCCTTTTCAAGGATTACTATATTCTTGCCTTTTTTTGCCAGCTGCATGAGTGAACACCGCGCAGTATTTTGGAGTGATAGTGCCTCATCCTGATGAGGAGTCAAGACCGCGTCATGCATCCTGGATGGATTAATATATCTCAAAGGATCAGCATCGATGACTTTTGGTTTCGCCAAAAGAACAATGCTTTTTATCAGCTGCTTCGTTGAACCTTCTTTTCCTGTCCCTGGACCGATAAGGAGGACATCTGCCTTGGCAATCCATTTTTCCATAGCTTTCTTGTGTGAAGGCATGAAATGAGCGCCTGGAAGCTTTATGACAATGAGCTCTGGACAGAGATGCTGGAGGATGCCAGCACAAGGCGCAGGCGTGAGGACATACACCAGGTCGCAGCCAGACCTGAGCGCTGCTGTGCAGGATAAAAACGCAGCCCCGGGGTACAATTCAGAACCAACAATTGCTGTGATTACTCCATTTTGCCCCTTATGGCTCTTTGGATCCCTCTTTTTGATTCTCATGCTGTGCGGGCTTTCCTCATCTTAAATTCCTGAATCGCTGCTGGCGGGATACCAATCGGCCTGATCGTGGTCATTGCCCTGAATCTTTGCAATCCTGGCTTCATATCATGCAAAGTGATAATCTTTTCCGGCTTGAAATAAATACCCTGATCTTTTCCGGTGTCAGGATCGATTCCAGAGGGAACATCAATCGATACCTTATGGCCTTTTGCCTTGTTTGCAGCAGTGATTATCTCTGCAAACAGGGGCCTTGGCATCCCTTTGAGGCCTGTACCTACAACAGCATCGACGATGATGGTAGAATCCTTCGTTTTCTTCAAGGCATTGATGATCTCTTCCCTGGTTGTTAGCATCGGTATCTTGCTGACCCTTGCTTTTTGGAACTGAATGGCTGCCTCCACCGGGAGCTTTTGCTCTTTTCCAATGAATGCAACAAGCGTTGGATGGTGCTTTAAGAGGCGGGCAGCACAGAATCCATCACCGCCATTGCTGCCCTGGCCGCAGAGGAAGAAATAATGGGGGTTCTTGTATGTCAGGGTCAATTCCTTTGCAATTTCAAAGCCAGCTGTCTCCATGAGCTGGAGCCTGGAGATATGATGCTTTTCACACAAGTCCTCTAACTGGGCCACCTCTTTTACAGTCAACATGGGTCTTTCCATTGTATCCACTGCTTAAAATGTTTACGGTTAAATAGAGGAAAATCTTTTAAGTGCATTCTCACTCTCTAGGGGTATCATGGGGTTAGACCTTGTCCGAACAGAACTTGCAGGCTCAACAATAGCTGCTGCTACGCGGCGAGTTGCAGAAGAACAGGGGATTTGCTATCGACGAAGTGGCTATCGGGAGGACCAGCCGGTGAGGACTGAATTAGAAAATGCTGGAGCGTGGGAAACAGTCCTTGCGGATCCGGATCACCCTCCTGATATCCAACATAGATATGTTGTTGAGCGGATAAAAGGGCTCGGTGGCATCATTGTCCTCGATGAAAGCCTTGACTTATTCCCATGGGAAATGCCAGAACAACGGGCACGGAAAAAAGTGCAAGTTATCCCGCTTCCCCGGTCCTATCAGAAACAACCAATCACAATCGAGCGGGCAATTGACGAGGGGATGACACCACAGATGCTCATGGAAGCGCGATTTCGAGGTTTACCCATAGAACACTGTTACATGGGGTATGATTGGAAAGGGCTTTCGAGCACGAGCGGCGGCTACCGGGTCACGACACTCGTAGACTGCCTCATGGGATCATTATGCTTTGCAAATAACGAGCGAAGTGTTGTTCATCGCATCTATTTAGGAGGAGAAGGCGCACTTCTCAAAGGTGGAACTGCTAGTTTTATCGTGCCATCACTTTCTGTTGAGGGAGAACATCATCAATTCCAGCACCGTCATATCCCTCTCCTTGACATGACTGTTCCAGCGCAAGATTCTGCAAAAAACCATCATGCGGTGTGGTTTGATTATGAAACGACAAACAGGTCACCAAAGAAGGAATGGGCAGAAGTGTCACAATACCGAATGCTCGGCGAATTGTCCTCAGAGCGAAGATCTCACAAAAGGACAGGCGATGAGATGGTGTTTGATTTCCATGACTGGTGGGCAGCGCTCGACTTAAAACAATTTACCTATGGGATGGATCGAAGAACAACACATCTGCCCTTAGTCATTCCAACAGAAGGATTGTATACCTATTATCATCATCTCCTGCACGATGTGTTCTACCAGAAGAATGGGAATATCAGGCAGCTCTCCCAGCCGATGATGGAAACACTCCTCTGGAAATATATCTCATCACTCGAACCTGGAGAACCATTCATGGGCAATGGCTCATTTAGGCGGTTCATGAGGCTAGAACCTTCATTGTCCCCGTCGGAAGAGCGCGGATAATATCATCGAGGTCTGCTGGAATCTTTTTCCTGATCTTCTTTGCAGCGTCACTTGGCTTATCTGGGCCCTGCTCGATGATGAGAACCTCTTTGCAATGAACCCTTATCGCTTCAATGGGGCCGCACATGAGTTCCTTTTCTTCTGTCAGGCCAATTGCCACATTAATCTTATTCTTAGTGTACTGGGTCTTTCCCTTGATCATGAATGCACCTTTTGTTAAGTATTCCCCTGCTTTTGCTTCCTTTGTGACCTGCTCTGGGAGGACATAAAAAACGCTCTGGGTCTTCAAGCCCAGCTGGAACGCCTTCGAAAAAGAGCACGTCGCATCAGCAATCTCTTCTAGAATATTTTCTGTGACAGGCATATTGTCTGTCTTGAGGACAAAAAAAGGAGAGCCTGCCATGTCTGTATGAAACACAAGGTCTCCTGGATCGGTGTGCTTCTTTATCATGATCTCGTTTGTTGTCGCGTCACGGCCGCCAATGACGAGGCGATTATCCGAGGTGAAGAACCAGCGGAATTTTTCATACCACTTCCTCTTCTTGACCTTCTTGATCGCTGCAATCTCATCAAGATGCCGGCCCTTGTTCTTCTGCACGTGTTCGAGCTCCTTTCGCGTCTTTTCCAGCGCTTCTTTTGCCTTTGCTGCCTTGCTCCTGGCTTTCTTTGCGGACTCAAAATAAGCAGAAGCATTCTGGTCTAAGGTCTTCTTTGTGTCAATGAGCACGTCCATACAACAACAGTTGTATCGACGTATAAAAAGGTTTTTATACACCCCTTCTCCCGTGACTCTATGGCTAATGAAGAAGGCGGACCGGAGCCAAGCATATTCTCCCGGATCGCTGCTAGCGAGATACCCTCTTACCGTGTCTTTGAGGATGACAAGATCATGGCGATCCTTGACATCAATCCTGCAAATATGGGGCATATCCTTCTCTTTCCCAAAAAGGAATACGCAATCCTCCAGCAAGTGCCAGATGACATTATCCGAAGGATGATGCAGACAGTAAAAGTGCTCTCCCAGGCGCAAAAAGATGCCTTCTCCTGTGATGGGACAACCCTTTTTGTGGCAAATGGGGCAGCTGCCGGCCAGCGCGTGCAGCATGTAGTCCTTCATATCATCCCCCGAAAGAAAAATGATTCCCTGCCATTCTCCCCAGAAAGGCACGCAATAGACCCAGCACAGTATGAAAAGCTCCAAATTGAACTAAAAGGCCAAATTGATGCCCTCATGCTTGGCAAGGCAGACAACCGCCCAAAAAAAGACGAATCAGAAGAAGAGGAAGGATACACAAGGCCGGCTGATAGTGATTCACTCTCTGAAGATGCTGAAGAGATCACAGAGGATGAAGATTCTTACCGTCCCCGCGAAGAGGAATCTGGTGAGAGGATGGAAGATGCTGCTGATGAGGATGATGAATCATATGATCATGCTGATGAAGATGCTGCTATGAGCGAGGATGAAGAACCTTCCAAAAAACCTCTGCCAAAAAAGAAAAAATTCACCCTCGACGACCTTGAAGACATGGATGAATCTGATGAGGGGGAAACTGAAGATGATTCTGGAAAAGATGATCATGGAAAAGATGATTCTCAAGAAGATGATGATAAAAATGGAATCTCAGAATCAGATGATGACGATGATGATGACGGTGCAGAGACCGATGAAGATGATGAGAACAATGAAGAAGATACTATCCATACTACAGAGCATACTACAGAAAAAAAAGGCAAGAGCACCCTTGATGACATCACCAAACTGCTCCTTGGAGAATGAACAGCTTTATTGTTTATGAGGATGAGGAATTCATGGCGGGCCTAGCGCCACATCCTATCTCCATTGGCCATCTGCAGATCTCCTCCAAGAGAACATATAATTCCCTCAGCAGCATCCCCGAAGGAACACTCGCCCGGTTATTCAGCCTTGCAACAAAACTCTCATGGGTGCTCTTTGAGTCATTTGACATCGGCGGGACAAACCTGCTCCTCAAGGATGGGGTAGAACAAGAATACACCCAAATCATCCTTGATGTCATACCCAGAACAACAGAGGACAAGATCAACTTTCTCTGGACCCCACTCAAGCAGACAGAGGAAGAATTCAAGCAATCCCTTGCACTCCTTGAACAGGCAATGACCATGGAAGAAGAGGAGAAAGAAAAAAAGCAGCCTGATAAAATGCGGCGTTCTCCAGAAGACCGGAATTATATGGTTGACCAGCTCATGCGGCGACCATGATCAAGGGAAAGAGCCAATTGCCCCACACCAGCGAGATGATCAAGCCGAGAAGGAAACTTGGCACAAAAGGGATGCCCTCCTTGATCCTTACCGTTTCTAATTGATTGGCCTTTTTCATCCTGATGAGGTGGTCGATCTGGTGCTGCTCTACCCCCAAATCCTTTGGGCCGGTAACATATTTTTTCTTATCATATACCTCTTCAGCAATCCAGTCGCCAAGCGTCAAGTGTTCTGGAGGAATGTTCTTATACATACACGACTGCTCGACGGCCTTGAGGAAAAAAAGAATGTAAGACAAGATAACAATGCTCACCAGCATGCCGGCAGTGAGCGCTTTTCCCATGGGATCCCCTAAGGCAAAAAAAGCGATGATCGCGATTACTGCGATGATGAACAGGCTAATCCTCATAATATAAAAATGCTCTAACTGCCTGCGAAACGCCTTCCCAAACTCCTTCTTGTTCTTCCATGCAAGATATGCACTAAACATCAGGCCGTATGCTGCCCCTGCAACCATGACATTGAGCAAAAAAATGATGAGGAAAGGAATATTCAGGATTGGAGAAAACCAGGAAAGAAGAAAATCCGGGTAGGTCGCAAACAAGGCTCCCAGGGCAAAGACCATCTTTGAGTCACCACCACCCCACTGGCCAGTATAATACATGAAATATCCAAGAAGGATTGCAGCACCAAGGCCATAGATACCATAGAGCAGGTATGTCCATTGGTTATAGATCATGGCATAGATGAGGCGAAGACCAATGGCAGCGCTCACCAGAAAAAAATTGAGCATATCCGGCACTTCCCTCGTTTTTAGGTCAATATACGAGCCAATCAGGACACCTGCCAGGCCAAGAATTACCAAGAGCTGCTCTATCATATCCCTACAATTCAGGTAAATCTTTATATATTTTTATGTCTTTTCGTCGAAAATGGCCATTTTTGACCGCTTACTGAACATCAAGAAGAACTCCGGCCCGGTAAAAAACCGAAATCCGCTCCATATAGCCCTCACCATGCAAGGGACAAAGAAATGGATGGACAAAAATCCCGGGAAGGACGTGGCGAAGCTTCGACTGCAAAAGGTCGATGAGATCATGATTTATGGCCTCAAGCAAAACATCCCTGTCATGACATTCTTTTTGCTCCCAGCAGCAGAATTTCGCCAGGAAGCCATACCAGGGTACCAGCCAGCCCTCTCATTGTATTTTCAGCAGCTGCTTGCCTCTTCCATCCTCCATGACAACCAGGTGAGAGTGTCATTCCTTGGCAGGTGGTATGACTTAGAGCCAGAGGTGATCGAAGGCATCAAGTCACTGCTCAATGCCACCACTGAATATGACAAATTCTTCGTCAACTTCTGCATCAATTATAATGGGCGATCAGAACTGACGAATGCGGTAAAACTGCTCGTCAAACAGGCAGAAGCAAAAAAGCTCACCGCTGATAATGTAACTGAAGAGCTCATCAAGGACAGCCTCTATAGCTCGGCATTATTGCCCCCAGAACTCGTCATCAAGACAGGAGAAAAAAGGTTTACTTCGCTTCTTCTGTGGGACACTCCAGGGGCACTTGTATACTTTACCGATAAGGCATGGATGGACTTTTCAACTTCTGAATTCGACAGAGCAATTGATTTCTTTCATAAAGAGGGGAAAGTGTGAATGGCATGATGATCCCCCAAGAGATCACCTCCCATGTTTGGACGAAAAACTGGTCTGCCCATTGGTGCGCAGCGTTCGCTTCTTTATACTGCTTGTACACAACCAGCTTGAAGCCCTACACCGGCAGGAATTTGGCATTCACCCTTCTGGTTTGTGACCCAGAATCAAGCTCGAATTACCTCGCACAACAAGATATTGACAGTTACGGAACATATGTTGCTGAACTGGTCATGAAAGATCATTCATTTGCAGAAAAAATGGCGGGTGACACGATTGCCAGTGCCCATAAGATAGTTGAATTACTAGAAACAATGCATGATGCCCCAGAACTCACCTCCACCAGCATTCTTGAGCTGAAAAAGAGATTTTATGAACATATCCCTCCACACTTCTCAATGAAGAAAGTCATTGATTACCTGCCAGCCTCCCTCCGGAAAAAATTCTCTCCCCTGCTCATTGAAGCCCGTATCAAAACAGAGCATCTCTTTAACAATGTCGATGAAACATTGAAAAATGCTGCCAGCATGATAGCAAAAAAATCCGGTCTTCAGGAACATCTTGCTGATTTTCTCACTATCGATGAGATGGCGGGGTATTTGAGTGCTTTACCACTGCCAAGCAAAGATGAGCTAACACAACGATCTAAAGGGTTTGCGATCTTTTGCAAGGGAAGCGATGTTTTATTCTTTTCTGGGGCCGCATTTACCCATATACAGAAGGTGTTGATTGGCGAAAATAAAACACACCTCACAGGCACTATTGCATACAAGGGCCTTGCCCGTGGAACAGCCAGGATTGTCTTTGATCCTTCAACGGCAAACGAATTCAATGAAGGGGACATACTCGTTACCGGGATGACCAGGCCAGAATTCTTACCATTAATGCAAAAAGCTGCGGCATTCGTGACAGATGCTGGCGGCATGCTCTCCCATGCTGCTATTGTTGCGCGAGAGCTAAAGAAGCCCTGCATCCTTGCAACTGAAAAAGCGACAAAAGTTATCAGGGAAGGAGAAGAAATTGAAGTGGATGCCAACAAGGGCATTGTCAGGATACTCCGCAGTTCATCCCTCATACCCCCTAAATGAGACATTGTTAACTAATCGTCATATTTAAATAGTAGTTAGTTTTGATAGTTCTTCGAGGTGATTGCTTTTGAAGAAATGTCCATATTGTAAAAAAGTTGATTCTGTTAAATTTGGTCTAAGAAAGAATAAGTGTGGTTTTGTTCAGAAGTATTTCTGTAACCGCTGCACTAAATATTTTGTTGACAGAAAAGGCTTTGAGAAATTTAGGCACGTGCCTGAAGTGATAACTGTTGCTCTTGATTTACGAGCTAAGGGCAATAGTCTGGCAAATATTGTTGACCATCTTGACCAGCACCACAGAATTAAAGTGTCAAGGAAGACAATTCTTGATTGGCAGAACAAGTTTGGGAAGAAGCTGAAAAGCTTCACCCAAACATTAAAACCAATAATTGGCGGGCAGGTTCATGCTGATGAAATGTTTGTGAAAATAAAAAAGGAATGGAATTATTACTGGGACGCAATTGATTATACTACTAAATTTCTCGTCGGAGATCACCTAAGCAAAGAAAGAAATTATGAGGAATGCATAACGTTTATGGAATCAATCAAGCATTGTCCATTAAACCAACCAGCACAAATTCATACTGATTGCAGTTATGACTATCCCTGGCCAATCAAGAAGGTATTCGGAAAGAAAGGAATCATACATGTTTATTATCCATCATGGAAAAAAAAGTTCAGAAACAATCCTATAGAAAGACTTCACAACACAGAAAAGCAAACATTAAAAACATTCAGGAACTTTGACAACTTCGAAAGCACAAAAAAATTCTTTGACTTCAACAAGACATACTATAACTTCATAAGAAAACACACAAATCTTAACGGTCAAACACCTGCAGAAGCAGCAGGCATATTCCTCCAACTCCAAAGAAACAGGTTTTTATCAATGATAAAGATTTTACTAAAAACCCAGACACCAATCAATTGATGATAAATAAACAGTGTCATTATTCATAAGGCTTTTATACCTAAACATCTGACATTTGAGCATGGCCACTGGAAAGATTGTCAGCGCTGAATATCACCCGATGCTGATTGGGGAATCCCCCCTGCATGGTGTGCTCCTTGGCGTACAGGGTGCCACGTCCGGGCTTGTGTGGTATGATTACTCACATGCAGCCGATCTTGGATTGTTACCGACAAAAGATGAAATATTCTTCAATGATATCCATGCGGTCAATGACTGGCTTTCCAGACTCGTTGGAAAAGAGATATCCATCACTGCAGGAAATGAGCCAACATTCTCTGAACACCTCGCCCATCTGCTGATGTCTCATGGCGTTCCCGCACAGCAGGCACGCAAAGCATTGCTTGAAGGCCAACAACAGTATCATGATTCCCATAATGAGTACTATCTCTTTGCAAAGCCAATCCATGTCACCCTTGGGGCGATTGCTGACCACTATGCTCCAAGAATCACCCTTGCTGCCAGAGACCATAATGAGGATGCACTCCTCACATCAATCGGAGATATGAACAATACGCTCGAACAAGTCTATAATTTCTTTGAGGACATGGGCAGGACGACTGGGGTTGGCTTTTCTATTGAGAGACAATACTCCGGGATGCTGCCGAGGGGCTGGTATCATGAAGTTGCCCATTCGCCCTTACCAATCAAAAAAACCATTGGCACAGAGGACCTGCACGACCTGCACGGGAAAGTATCGACGGTGCATGCAGTGAAGCATACCTATGAAAGAAACATGCATGTCGGCCTTTTTTCTCTCATCTAGAATTTCATGTGGCGAAGCCTTGCGATTCTCTCTTCCATTGGGGGATGGGTCATGAACAAAGCCATCAGGCTACTTGCCCTGAATGGACTCGCGATGAATAAATGAGCAGTTGAACCAGCAGCCGCAGACTGTGCAAGCGGGGCTCTCTTGATTCCAGACTCGAGCTTTTCTAGCGCGCTTGCAAGGCCCACGCTGTCTTTGAGGAATGCAGCTCCACGCTCATCAGCCAAGAATTCCCTGCTGCGGGATATTGCCAGCTGGATGAGCGTTGCGATGATCGGGGCAACAATTGCAATCACGATCACCCCTATGATGTTCTGGTTATCATCATCACGGCCGAACATGAGTGTGTATCTTGCTGTTGATGCCACAAAGCCAATGACTCCCGCTATGGTTGCTGCAATCGTCGAGATGAGGATATCCCTGTTCTTTACGTGAGCGAGCTCGTGAGCGGCTACTCCCTTTAACTCTTTGTCATCCAACAGGCCGATGATGCCCTCTGTAAACGCGATGGATGAATGACTTGGGCTTCTTCCACAAGCAAAAGCATTCGGGGTTTTTATTGGAATAATGAATACCTTTGGCATGGGAATACCCGCAGCCCTGCTCACTTCCCTGGTTATCCTTGTGACCTTGTGGTCTTTTGGGGCTGGCTTTGCTTTATACATGGCAAGCACCATCTTATCACCAAAGAAATAACTTATTGTATTCATTGCAATGGCAAAGACAAAGGCAATGGCAAGACCAGTCATACCACCAGCCAGATGGCCGATGAACAGCATTAATGCTGTCAAGATCGCAAGCAAGATTGCGGATTTAAACCAGTTCTCCCACATGGTAATCACCCATTTAGGGGGGGAGAGGTGGTATTTAAAGGTTGAGAAAACGAGAACGATAGCATGATAAAAACAATATCCTGTTGAGAGGCCTACTCGATCTTATAAGTACTTCACTATTCCAGAATATTTATTATAGTGTCAAATCTTTAATAGCCCTGAATAATCCTTCTGTTATGACTCAAAACAGCCTTCTGGAGGAGGTTGATAAGCTAAGAATGTATATAGGCAAAGAGATATCTCTTGCAGTTCTTTGCATGGACACGACGTGGGATTATGGAGAACCAACTACTGCTACTTCAACAGTCATTTATGGTATGGTCCTTGATGAGGTTACAGAATGTTATTTACGGGGGAGGCATGCTGCTGATCACTGTTGGGGGGAACCACAAAGAAGAGTGAAGAAAGGAGAGCCAGTTACCCAGCCCTTTTCTCATCATATTCCTGATGGGGTTGCGTGGATGGGTGGTGGACTGCGGACAATAACGAACATAACTTATAATGATGAAGTTCTTTATCAAAGGCAGCAGTAACGATAGGCACGAAACTGACACTATGGTACCATAATACCTACCTGCTTTTTGCTGCCATTGCCCATAAAGCGTTAAAGTAGTCATGAAAGCCATCTGCTACTTCCTTGCTCTTGATGAGAAACCCAATTGGCTCTTTGATGAGCAGAAACATAAACGTCTTCTTTTTGTAGAATACCACCATCATCTTCGAGGCCATCATCTTTGGCAAAAAACGCACTTCTGAACACACCATTGTTGCCGGGACAAGAGTGTCTTTTGTCTCATAGTTTGCAAGCATCTTCACTTTTATCTTCTTTTTTGTCCTCTGTGTATGGTAATTCTGGAAAAATTCCTTGACACCCCTGGCATTGTCGCCATACCCTGCACTCATCACATAGTATTCACCCCCTGCTTTGAGCTCATCAAGGATACTGCGGTAGAAATTAAACATTGCTTTATACCCTCTATAAACGATAGCATCATCCTGCTCACCTGCAAGGCTCTTTTCTACTTTAAGGAGGGGTATGAGACTTTTGACCTGCTCTTTTTCTTCAGCCAACTTTTTTTCTTTCTCTTCAATGTACTCAAGGATTCTTCCCGGCTCCATTGCTGAATAGAACATCATTTTGCCTTTTGTTATATGACCTGCAAGGCCTTTTTTCTCAAGTTTATCGAGAATCTTATAGACTTTAGAGGTTGAAATCTCAGCTTTTGATGCCAGTGCCCCTGTCTTTGTTGGGCCGAGCCTGATGAGTGCTAGATAAACAGAACTCTCGCCCTTTGAGAGGCCAATTTCCTGAAGAATGTTTGTTTCCACGGTACTTTTTATTGAAAATTTCTGGTTCAATACCCCGGCCTTTAGGCCGAAATTTTCAATCCCAAAAACCCGTCTGTCAAAGCGAGGAGCACAATACCCTGCCCTTGAGGGCAGGGTGAGCTCCGAGCGACGGGTTTTTGTTATCATGAACATTGATGGTTTTATAAAATTTTCTAATCGCTACCCCCTAGGGGGACAATAGAATTTATATTCTTGGTAAAACACCACTAACCCGTAGTCAACAAAAGGAAAACAAGTGACAAGATCATAGAAAACAATGGTGAGACAACATGACTCTATCAATCCCTGAAGGTGAGTGGGTAATGTTTTGGTCACTAAAAATGACATTGACTTCTGGATCAATGCTTGCTCATTACCAAACAAGATACATGGAAAAAGAGATGGGCTGGCCATTTAGGTGTGTTCTTATTGTGTCAAAAAAAGGATTTACCACCTGTTACATACGAGTGGAGGACAGAAAAGAATTTGGAGAGTACCACATCCAAAAATATGTCACTCATGGCAATGTACAACACTTTGCACATCTCCTTCAAGATAAGGCAACAGGCATTCTTAACCGAGCAGAAGACTTTAAAACTAAAAAAATAACGCGAGAAGACCTCAGAGGATTCGTCAAAGAAATTAATTCTTATAATGGATACCACGTTGTGCCAAGGGCGATCGTTGATTTTATTGATCAATCATTAATTTCAGGAGTTATCGAAGACTTAAAAGCTGCGAGAATTAGCACTGAACCGGTGCATAGCAGGCTTGATAGTGCATTACTGGCATTTGCACGGCAGCTTGGAAGCGATAGAGGATATAATCCAGAACATCTCTTGTGCATGACTCTTGAAGAAATTGAACGATATATAGAAACCGGAATTATTCCTGGGGAAGAAGAACTTGCCAAAAGGTATGACCAGTGCGGCCTTGTTTATACTCAGGATTGTTTTGAATTGACAACCCAAGAGGAAAGAATAGAAGAGCTTGAATCCCTTCATACAAAATCAACAACAGGATCGATCCATGGAGAACTCAAGGGAAATAGCGCGTTCAAGGGAATTGCTGTTGGTGTTGCAAGGATAGTTTTTGATCCTTCAATTGTTACGATTTTTAACAAAGGGGACATCTTAATTACCGGGATGACCAGGCCGGAATATGTGCCTTTAATGGAGAAAGCAGGGGCAATTGTGACTGATGCTGGAGGGCTTTTATGCCATGCTGCTATTGTTGCCAGGGAGCTTGGAAAACCCTGCGTTATTGGCACAAAAATTGCCACTTCTGTGTTTAAAGAAGGAGATATTGTTGAGGTTAATGCTGATACTGGGATAGTGAAGACAAATAGGTGACTACAATTTAACAAAACGTTTGTACAGGTGACTACACCTGAATGTTTTTGTCGTCACCTCCTATGATTTGTTCATCTCTTTACTCAGGCTCTTATATTCTTTCATGTAAAGCTCAATTGTAGGCTTTAAGTCCTTATCCATCTCATACGACTTAAGAGAAGCATAATATTCTGCCCTGTTCTTAAAATCAATATTTATCGGAGCAAGACCGTGCTTTAAGAGTATGTTATTGAGAAGTATTCTTCCCACCCTTCCGTTTCCATCGGCAAAAGGATGAATGTTCTCAAACTGATTATGAACCACAGCAGCAAGGACAAGTGCTGGATACTTACTTTGATTCTTCTCATACCAGCCAATAAGCTCATTCAGGAGAAACTTTATCCTTGACTGTGGAGCTCCTTCATGAACAACAGCGCCTCTGCTGTCCATAACAACTACTTCCTCTCCTTTTTTTCTGAATCTTCCTGCAAAGGCCTTTGAATTATTAAAAACTATCTTATGTATCTTTTTTATAAGATCCAATGTTATGTGCTCTTTTGCGCCCCGTATAAAACGTATTGCCTCATCAACACCATATGCTTCAGCAATATCTTCTTTAGATTTGTCAGGCCACTTGTCTTTTTCCAAGATATCCTTTACTTCTTTTTTATTGAGCTTGCTTCCTTCAATAGCATTGGTGTTGTATGTAAAAATTTCTGAAAAGGTTCTCCAGTCTGCTTCAGACAGATGAGAAATCTTTATTGGAATCTGTTTTTCAAGAAGCTTTATCTTATCGATATCCTGCTTTGACAATTCAAACTGCAAAGGATCGCTTATGATATTGTGCTTATGGACTTCTTCTAGGATAAGCTTTTCTGCAATCTTTTTTCTTTCCTCGAGGTTCTCTTTAGACAGATTTTTGCCTAAGTATTTCCTGAACTTATGGACTTTGGAGCCTTCCCTATATGAATGACCCAGATAATACTTAATGCCCTTCTCCGTTTTTCGCTTTTCCATGTACATACTAAGAGTATGGTGACTACATATTTAAATCTTTTTATTTCGGGTGACCACATTTGGCTGTTTTTGTAGTCACCTGTAATCGAGTAAGAATGTACCTGGTTTTAGGCACGTTGAAGATCTTATGGATATAAACAATAAGATCCATCAAACAGCTCATAATAGCCAAGTATTGATGCGCATTAAAAATATATCTTTGGAGAACGGGTCAAGAGAAAGACTGGAGAAGCAGTAAGCCTAAGAATTAGCTTGTTACCCTGTTTTTTGTGACCTTATTAAAAATTCTGGCGACCTTGTAGAAAACTAAATAAACTTGACGATGAAGAATATCCTACCCTATGGACATACATTCCCTTCACCTTGAGTCTCTCGAATATTTTGCAACGCGCTCTTTTACACTCCAATCCGAAGGAACTAGGGTGATGATGTTTTATCCACACATCTCACCAATCTATCTCACTATCCCATCCCATGGCCAAAGCAGGACAATCTATCTTCAAAACAAAGCGTGGCATTCTTATGAAGAACAGTTCCTCTCAGAAGCGCTCAAGGACATTCCAGCACATTTTGCAGCTTACAAAAAAGCAGCGAAATATGTTCATTTCTGCTCGCGAGCTCTTGCCAGTAAAAAGACTTTGACCTCTTACACTGCCTGGCTAAAGAGCATCACCTTTCTTTCTCCTTTTATTGTCCTCCCTTTTGCCATAGAAAGAACAATAGAGCCAGAGCTAAGACAACACATTTCTTCCTTACTTTATGATGAGATTGCAAGGCCTTCAAGGCTTAGTGAATTCGAGCGCATGAGGCTGGGCAGTCTCTCTCTTGCGGCTACTGGCAATGCTGCTATTGCAGAGGAGCTTGCAAAAAAATATTACTGGTATAGTGAATACTCCTATGCCGAACGGTTACTTGACAAAACCTACTTTCTCGAAGAAGCAAAGAAACTTACTCAGGAAGAGATTTCTTTGCAAAAAAAGGCACTTTTACAGAGAAAAAAGCCATCCTTTGAAAAGATAGACATAAAGATGAGATCAAAGGCAATGCTTGCGCATCTCTATACCTTTCTTAGAACTGACAGAGTTGACCAGCTCAAGAAAGCTCAGGTGCGAATCAGGCTATTCTACGCGTGGCTTGCAAAGCGTCATAAGATATCCTATGATGATATCCTTCTCCTCACTAACGATGAAATAATACATCTCCTTGAAACTGGTGCACTGCCAAGACTCTCTGTTCTTGAACAACGAAGGTCTCCTTATGTCTATTGTTATGATGGCAGCGACCATTTTTTCTTTAATAAGGAAGTAGAAATAATCACTCATCACCTTCAAACTCCTGCCGGACAATCAGTACAAGGAAAAGTAGCTTTCCCGGGAAGCGTTATGGGGAAGGTTTGCATTATTCGCTCAAAAATTGACCTTGAAAAGGTTGGTCCTGGCGATATCCTTGTTACCCACCACACCATTCCTGAATATATTTCTGCCATGGAAAAGTCTGCTGGTATTGTAACTGATGAGGGTGGGATGACTAGCCATGCAGCAATCATCGCAAGAGAACTCAAGAAGCCGTGTGTTGTTGGAACAAAACATGCGACAACAACATTCAAGGAAGGAGACCTTGTTGAAGTAGATGCCAACAAAGGAATAATAAGAAAGATTAATCTTTAATCGTTCTCGACCCTGGGTAAAACAATTAGTTTAATTACGAAAAAATCAAAACATTTATATACCACTGTTTACTTATGTACTCATATGCTTACTAAAGTAAACGATATGGATTTGAGAATCCTTATCTTATTCACAAAAGGCTATGAGAAAGAGTACTACATCAGGGAAGTAGAGAAGCTCCTTGAAGTAAGCTCAAGGACTGCCCTTGTAACGCTAGCCAAGCTTGAAAAGAGGGGCATTCTTGAGTCAAAGACAAAAGGCAAGATCAAAACTTACTCAATAAAAAAATCAAGCCTATCGATGGAATTCTTCCTTTTAACAGAACAGTACAAAAAGATTCAGTTCATGGAAAAAAACCATTTAGTCAAGGAAGTCCTTGAGAAAGCAGATGAATTCATGCAAGGCATTGTAATAGTTTTTGGCAGTTATGCCAAGGGAATGCAAAAAGAAGACTCTGATCTTGACCTCTTCATTGTTGGAACATTTGATGAAAAGAAAATCAAAGAAACAGGAAATAAATACGGACTCGACATCAACATAAAGAGCTATCCAATGGACATATTTGAAAAAGAAATACATAACGATATCCTTCTTAAAGAAGTAATTGATAACCATATTTTAATAAAAGACACAGAAGGCTTTGTCAGGAGGGTTGCAAAATGGATCAAATAAAATGGTGCTTAAACCAGAAGAAAGGAATTGAGCTTGTCGAGCCAAGCGATAATCTCAGGGGAGCTTACCTTATCAAAGCTGAAGAAGCTTTAGAAACAGTAAAAACTTCAAAGAGCAGGGACTGGCAGCTCACAACTGCTTACTACACTATTTATCATGGTATCTCTTCTTTGTTAGTGAAGATAGGAATCAAATGCGAGATTCATTCATGCACAATTGAATTTACAAAGCGATATCTCAAAGATCACTTTGCACCAGAAGACTTTGAGCTTATCGACAAAGCATTCTCTGCAAGAATAGACTCACAGTATTATGTGAACAGGCAGGTGCCAAATCAGAACTATGAACTGATCCTGAAGAAAACTCCTGCATTCCTGGTTAAATGCAAGAACATCATATTAGAGCAAAAAGAGATCACTGAGATCAGGGCAAGGATATCTTCAGCAAGATCCATTTAAGCATGATTCTTATATACTGCTTTTAGAGTCTTTTTAATCTCAATAGTTTGTTCAACTTTTTCTGTATCAAAAGATTTTTTTGAGCTTGCAAGTCCTTTCAAACCCCAAAGATACATTATCAAAAAGCTTGCGGGAATCCAATAGATAGCTATTTTGAGCCAATATACCAAGCCAAGACTTACAGCCAGAGATATCACAACAGCCAGTGGATTTTGAAAGTTAATTGCATCAATCTGATTCTTGGTCAACTGTGCCGACTGGCTCACTGCATTTCGCAATTCAATCAACTTTTCTTTTGCATTTGCTTCATGAGTCATGCTACCAACTCTCCAGCAAAAGCTTTTGTTAAAACAGCGCGGGGTAAATTTCCCAAAAGTAATATTATCTTTTCTTGTTCTTTTTCAATCACCTTATTTTTCGTTAAAGAAATGAATTGAGAAAGTATCCATTTCTGATCTTCCAAAGAAGGTAATAAAAGCGGAATAATCTTTATTTCTTCTGCATTAATATTCCATTGATTTGTAACTCCTCTGATACGTTTGTTTATTTCTTCTCTTCCAAGGCCAACTGAAAGATAATAAACTAAATATTCTGGCAAAACTTTTCTTGTATCGACACGCATTCTTATAAGATATGAAGCATAAATATACATTCCTTTTTCTCTAAAAACTGCACACTTACCAACTAATTCTTTACTATTTGTTCTGTTGATTAGAATGTCTCCATTTTCAAGCAAGTATTTCTTCTCTTCCGCTGTAGGTAATTTGATGTATTTTAATCCGTTCAAACTCAGCTCTCCTGCAGAGGTTATATTATTCATTCTTAGGATTGGACATCCTTGATTGTGAGAATGAGCTTTTGAAGAACTACCATATCGCATTTCTTTAATCACATCAGCAACAGTTACCGATTCACACTTCTTTGTTTCAAGAAGCTTACTGAAAGATACCAAACCGATCTTCTCATAATTATTATTCGCTTTCTCCTTTTCTTCTTTTAAGATATCGTACTCTTTGAAGAAGGCATCTAGCTTAGCGACTATTTGCTTTTGAATTTTCAAAGATTTCTCTTTGTCTTTTGGAAATGGGATTGGGACATCAATATTTTCTGCTTTCGTTTTTGATAATTCATCAAAAGTTGTTCCTTGGCCTTCTTGTTTTAGTCGAGGAACAATACTTTTTAGGTGATAATATAAATAACGATTGTTTAATCTGTCAGAACATACAAAACTTTTGAAACCTTGATTTGTACAAATCTCTTTTCCTGCAATTGCAAGATATCCGATTGGTGCTCTACTTGACATCAATACTGTTCCTGCTGGAACAAGATGAGTCGAACAAGAATCATATCCTTTCTTACTTATCTTTCTTGAAGTATCATTAATTATAACATCTTTAAAACCTGTTAAATCCTTCGGAGTAATCCATAATATATCTCCATCCCAAAACTCTTCATTTCCTGTCTTAGGTGTTGAACCATTAACTACATTGCAGAGCTCACTCATTTTAACAAGTTCCCACCCTGCTGGCAATTCACTTTCCATTTTGCAGCACGCTCATAATCTTATCTATCTGCTCAAGAATCTTCTCTTCGCTTTCTTTTATGTTCTCAAGGATAATGTCAGGGTCTTGGTATTCTGTATGGAGAGAATCATCTTTTATCCATTTGATGTCGAGATTGTAATCTCTTTCTTTCTCAATGGTTTCGTAAGAATATTTCTTGAAGCGGTCTGTTTCCTTTCGTTTTTCACAGAGAGAAATGAATTCTTTGAAATGCTCTTCTTTCAAACTATTTCCTTTATTGATCTTGTCCATGTTGGTTCTTAAATCATAGACCCAGGCATCTTTTGTTTTCGACCCTTTGTCAAAGAACAATACATTTGCTTTAACACCAGGAACGTATGTGAACGTGCCAAGAGGCAACCTTAAAATCGTATGAACATTGCAGCTCTTAAGCAGTATTTTCCTTACTTCTTTGCCTGCACCTTCTTCAAACAATACATTATCAGGCAAAACCATTGCAGCTTTACCACCAAGCTTCAAACCGCTTATGACATGCTGGACAAAGTTCAACTGCTTATTTGCAGTCTCGACATTAAAGTCTGGCCTGTGAGGTAATTCTCCTCCAGATTTGACACCAAAAGGAGGATTAGTCAAGACCATTTCCCACTCTGCTTCTTTGGCTTCAGCCAGGCTATCGCCATATTCTATACCATCGTGAATGCCATGAAGGTACAAATTCATAATACACAATCTTCGAGTATCTAAAACGAGTTCTTGGCCAGAGAATGTTGAAAACTTCAATTTGTCTTCATCGTCAGGATCAAGCTTTCCGCCTATTTCATCAAGAATGTGCTCATACGCAACAATCAAGAAACCGCCTGTTCCACAAGCAGGGTCATGGATTTTCATGTTAAGCTTAGGCTTCATAACAGCACACATTGTTTTAATCAGAGGCCTTGGAGTAAAGTACTGTCCAGCTCCACCTTTCTTTTCTTCTGCATATCTTTGCAATAAATCTTCATAGATAGTACCGAGCTGATCAACTGGAATAGCTCCCCAATCAATATCATTAATCATATCAATTATTTTCTTCAAGCCAACAGGCTTCCTAAAGAGATTCTTCGCATTGGCAAAAATATCTCCAAGTACACCATCATGATGAGAAAGCTTTCCAAGAATCTCGTCATATTTTTTCATCAACTCTTCGCCTGATTGCTTGACAAGATCGCTCCAAGTGCAGCCTTTGGGAATGCCTGCATCTTTTTCAGCAGCCATTTTTAAGAACAAAAGATACGTCAATTGCTCGATGTAATTCCCATAACTCATTCCTTCGTCTCGAAGCGTATGGCAGAAATGCCAGATTTTTTGTCCAACGTCAATCATGATAAAATCGCCCCATTCAATCTCACTAATAAAAGTTCAAGCTTTCCATCAAATATCTTATTGCCATTTGCATAGCCTCCCAAGTTTCTGAAAACAGCTGATGTGTTAATGTCTTCTTTTGTAATCTTTAATCGTGTTATGATAAACTCCTTGATTACATTAAACCATTTCATCTGTTCGATAGTAAACTCTTTGCTGGTCAGTATTTTTGCTGCAGCATTGTCTATTCGTTCAGTCAATGCGAGGAACTCATGATCTTTTTCTGCATACTGGATATAGGAAAGAAGTTCAGAAACTTGGTCAAGGACTTTGTTAGAATGTGCTCTGAGTTCTTCTTTACTTGAGAGTTCAAGTGCTGTATTTAATTTCTCTACCGACCATGCTTGTGGCTCTCGCTTCAACACTTTTGCAAGCTCTTTCAAATCTTTTAGCTGCAAGTTCTTTGGCTTTTTTGTAATGATCTCGAGTGCATTGAGTTTATTCTCATTATTCTTCACATAGTCTACAAAGGAGTCAATGTAATCATCAGGTTTCAAATTCTCCCCTGTGCTAGTCCTGAAGAATTGTTGAGAGACAGCTTCATCAATATAGTCTGTTGCGATGATAAATTCTTTTCTATCATACGCAGACCATTTCTCAAGCTTATCAACAAAGCCATTGTCCTTAAACAGCGCAAAATGAGCCTTGAAGTCCTTCTTGAGATTCTCTTTCAAGTTTGCTGCAAACTTGCCTAAGTCTCCTGCAGCAATTTCATCATAAATGGCAAAGTCATCAATGCCTGCAGGTGGTAGTTTCTTTGCAATTCTCTGAATTCTTCTGACAAGCTTCCCAGTATAATGATCTGAACGAACTCCACGATATATCTTGTCTATAATCTTTCTTAGGCTGACTCGTTCAGATGGATCAGTATAGTCATCATCAAAAACAGTATTTCCCAAAGTCCTGTGCATTTCACAAGTTCCAAAAGTGTCAAAGACGGTGAAATGGTCTTTGCCAATCTCCTTGCAGGTTCTTGTTCCTCTGCCCATCATTTGTTCATACAAAACTCTTGACTGAACAACCCTATCGAGGACTATGTTTTCTATACGAGGAATGTCCACTCCTGTGGAAAGCATGTCTACCGTAACAACAATCCATGCTTCTTCAGTAGAGTTCCTGAACTTCTTAATCAAAGTTCTTGCATCTTTGCCGCAGCGATAAGTTATCTTGAACACTTTGTCATTGCCGATGCCAAGCTCTTCCCTGAATGCTTTAACGAGAGCATCTGCATGGCTTCCTTTCTCGTTATCGTGTTTAGCAAAAACAAGTGTCTTCTGGCCAGGCTTGTAGTATTTCTTAAATTCAGCAACTATTTTTCGCAAGCGATCTGGAATTGTCAAATCACGTTCTATTGCAGTAACATCAATTTTGATATCTTCCTCTGCGTAATCTTCTTCAGCATATCCAGTCTCTTTATCTTTGACGAGGAAACGCTGGCTCTTTGGAATGTAAGCATTCTCTTTTGTGGATTTTGTCTCGACTCGCATAATATCATAATCAACAAGATATCCATCAGAAATTGCCTGCTTCAAGCTGTAAGTATAAACAAGATTTCTATCAAAGAAATTGTATGTTCTTCCAGTAGGTGTAGCAGTAAGCCCTACTTGCACTGCATCAAAGTAACCAAGAACTACATCCCATAGGTTGTAAATTGATCTATGACATTCGTCAGAAATGATTAAATCAAAAGCATCAATGGGAATCTTTTGGTTGTATTCAAGAGGATTTTCTTCCCATTCCATTTCATCTTCTTCCTCATCATTCTGGAATGCACTTCTGCCAGTTATTTGCTGATAAAGACGCTGGATGGTTGTTACATAGACGTGAGCGTCTCCTTCTTTTGGAGAAGCAACCTTTGCGTATTGTAAAAGCTTTGAATTGTAGTTGACTTTCGAGTCTTCCTCTGATGGAATCCTGTCGCAGAACACTTCATAAATTTCATCAAACTTCTTGCCAGGCCGTGCATCAAAGCTGGCAAAAGCAGTAACTGCTTGATTGGCAAGCTCTCTTCTATCAACGAGGAAGAGTATCCTTTTGAAGCGTTTCGGATTGGTAGAGAGGAATCTGAAAATCAGTTCAACAACTGCTCTTGTCTTGCCTGTGCCCGTTGCCATTTGAAAGAGCATTTTTTGTTTCTTTTGACCGATGGCTTTCTCGATTGCAGTTATGCCTTCTGCCTGATAATATCTCAGTCCACCTTTAACTTCCATAGATGGATTAGCAAGAAGTTGTTTATCAGATTCATCATAGCTATAGGTTTCAAGCAACTCGAGACCCCTAGAAGTGTGGAACGTAAATAAGTCATGTGATCTTGAATCTTTGATACGTAAATCTCTGAATATCAAATTGATTACTGTATTGCTCCATTTGTCCAGCTTTGTGTTTGCTGCATAGACATAGTGTACTTTCAAAGGCTTGGCATATCTTTCAACTGCTTGAATAAGTGCATGTTCAACATTTTCAGCTCCTTCCTTTTTAGCTTCGACAATAGCCCAACGCGTGCCATCAATATAGAGAACATAGTCTGCAAATTTGCCATTGACTTCCTCTTCAGGCAAGTAATAGCAACCTTTTGAAGGAACTTTATCGTGCTGTTTTAGGGGTTTCCAGCCAGTATTTTTCAGATGCTCATCTATGAACTTCCGTGCAAGCTGTTCTGGTTTAAGTTGAGTCTGAGTCATTGTTTTACCTTAAGTTTTTCTGCTGTTTTCTCGTCAAGAACATAGTACGCTCCTCTAAAAGAGCCTACTTTTTTCAAGTATCCAAATCTTATCATTTCTGCTAAATCTTTGAGTGCGCTAGGAAGAGAAACGCTGTTGATATTTGCGTATGTTTTTGATTTTATAGTCTTATTTTGCTGGAGGTAAACTAGACCATTGATCTGCCTATCATTCAAATCCTTGAACTTTTCAATTGGCCGTATGTTCCCTTTTGCATTTCGCAGGTAGACAATGAAAAAATCACCCTCAAAATTGAACTCTGGATCTTTGAGGCCTGCTTTTCTCATTTCATTTATCATTCTTGGAATTCCTGTACCCAATCCTTCCACGTAATTACAGTCTCTTAGTAATCGATAAGTTATTGGATTTCGTCTTACAGATCTCTTGCCAAAATATTCTTTTACAAGTCCTCTTGGTAGTGAGCCAGGATTTGATATCTCTATTCTATCAGGGAAGATGTTTACTTGAATAGAGTCGTAACTGAAATAGTCTCTATGGGCAACTGCATTGACAATTGCTTCTCTTATTACTTGCATGGGATATTCTTCAATCTCTATTCTTCTTGGAGAGTCTTCAGGTATCACGAATCTTTTTGAGAGGTTCTCACGTATGAAGTCGATTGTTTGCTCAATATTCTCGATTACATCTTGCTTGAAGTCTCGCTGAGCGATAACGTTTACAGCATCTGTGCCTGCAAAACGAACTACTCTTATTTCATTCTGAGAAAACCATCGAAATGGCTCTTTTGCAAAGAACAGAATAGCAGAATTTTTTATCTTCATTTTTCCATTTGCTTTAACCAGCATATTGCTTGCAAGGAAATCAGTAAGTGATTTTGATTTGAGGTAGTCTTGTTGCCCCCTCTTTGAAAGGTAACTTTGAACTTTTTTTATTTCGAGATCACCCAATGTTGCATCGGAGTCTTGTTCATCAAAGCAGAGAAGCTGACGGTTCTTCAGAAAATCGATGAGGCTCTGGCCTTCCAATTTCACGTTTGTACTTGTAACTCTTACCCAAACACAGCCTTGGAATGTGTGTGCATTCTTGTCTGTGGCTCTCTGAACTTCTAGCACGAGAATCTTTTTTCCATCTACGGTATGTATATCAGAAGATATTGATGGGGATGATCTTATATTTTGGTTCGCATTGGATATGTCTTGCTGGAATTTATCAAAGTCGCAAGCAAGTCCTTTTATTTCTTGATTTTTCGCAACTCCAAAAATTATGTATCCACCATCTGAATTAGCAAATGCACAGATTGTTTCAGAAATTTTATTGTTGCTAGAGCATGATTCTTTGAGCTCTACTTCTTCGCTCTCTCCTTCCTCAATACGCTTCAATAGTTGTTCTTTGTCCATTTTACTATCAGCCTTTTACAGTAACTTGAAGTAAGTTTAAGTAAA
>Ga0209212_1000510_pt1 | contig 74463 bp, 68 predicted proteins | sample RifGroC2_FD_183996 | JGI IMG/M metagenome (GOLD analysis project Ga0209212, IMG submission 183996) | Groundwater microbial communities from Rifle, Colorado, USA - Groundwater C2 (SPAdes) (version 2) | ecosystem: Environmental > Aquatic > Deep subsurface > Groundwater | place: Rifle, Colorado...
TCTCTCTTTTTTGCCTCCTCAAGTTTATTAAGATATTTTTCAAGCTCATCTTTTGTAAAAAAAGATGTCCCATAAATCCTCTGGAGCATCTTATTCTTTTCACTTCCCCTCCAATATGAGCCTGCAACACTGAGAAGCTTAAAGGACTTCACCTTTCCAGTAGACGGCAGGTGAGGACCTCTGCAGAGGTCTATAAAATTCCCCTGCTTATATATAGAGACCTTTTCATCAGGAATCTCATTAATCAGTTCAATCTTATAACCCTCAGCCTTAAATATCTTTCTTGCCTCATCCTTTGATACCTCCATCCTCTCAAAGGATAAATTACTCTTGATTATCTCATTCATCTTTTTTTCTATCTTCTCAAGGTCTTCCACTGCAAACGGAGTATCCCTGTCAAAATCATAATAGAACCCGTCTTTTATAGATGGCCCTATCGTAATCTTTGTCTCAGGATAGAGTTCCTTCACTGCCTGAGCCATTATATGGGCTGTGCTGTGCCTTAAAGTCTCTAATTCGTTTTCTGACATAAAATTGATTTTAACCACTGAGACCTGTCTGCCCTGTCTGCTAACAGGCAGGTTACAGGCAGGCACTGAGGCACAGAGGAAAAATCTTTTATTTTTTAGATATTATTAATATCTTTCTCTGTATCTCCGCGCCTCTGTGGTAATTCTTTATAGTTGTCCTGTAAAATAAAAAAGGGTTCAAGGAATTGAGCCTTGAGCCCTTGATTTTTAAATGGTAGGCACGGGCGGTATCGAACCGCCGACCTCTTGCGTGTCAAGCAAGCGCTCTACCACTGAGCTACGCGCCTATTTACTATAAATTTCAATACTATGTTAAATTCTACATTTTATACAGCCAAAGTCAAGGAGAAATTGGAGTTTAGAAAGGCTTTATCAATATGTTAGAAGATATACCTCTGAATTATTATCCATACAATAGTGATAAGAATTGATGCTAATGTCACGGGAATCCCCACCTTTGCATGTTCTTTAAAACCTATATTAACACCATACTCCTTTGCCTGCTCAAAGGTAATGAGGTTTGCAATACTGCCGATGGTTATGAGATTCCCCGCAAAAGTGCTTGAAATGGCAAGGACATACCACTGTGTATGATTTAAAGGGTCAAGGAATTTTGTAATAAGCATTGTTGCAGGGACATTACTGACAATATTGCTTAATAGGGTGGAAAATCCAGTAAGGATATAGAGGTTGTGAATATCAAGACCGCTACCTTTTAAGAACTCAACCATTGTAAATGGCAGATTTACTGCCTCTATCCCCCTTATCACGATAAATAATGCACAGAAAAGGGTAATAAGATGCCAGTCTATAAACCCAAGTATTGAGCGGGTGTGCATACTCCTGCTGCAAAGCAAAAGTCCTGCAATACTTATCGCACTTATCTCCCTCGGTATATCAGTAAAGAAAAGAATAATCAGGATAATGGTGGCTATTATCCCTTTCGTACTCTGATGCCTGTTAAAAGATGCCCATGCCCGTCTTTCAATAATAGCCGGAGAATTATTCCCCACAAAATTTTTGCTGTAAATAATATTTATAACAAAATATGCCCCAATGAGAGAAAGTAGAGATGGAGGTGTGCACCATAAAAAGAAAAGCCCGAAGTCAAGTTTTCCAAGCTGACCTATAAGCATATTCTGCGGGTTTCCAATAATTGTAGATGCCGAGCCTATATTACTTGATACTGCAAGTCCTATTAAAAATGGAATAGGGTTAAGGCCTGCCTTTAGAAGGGAGACAGTCAAAACAGGGGTAAAGGCAAGGCACACTATGTCATTTGCAAGGATGGCTGACAGCACTGCACTTACACCCATCATTACAAAGAGGAACTTATCGGGTTTATCCATAAACTTTGTAATTTTTAGGGCAGTCCATGTATAAAACCCGCCGAGCCTGAATTGAGAAGAGAGAACCATAAGCCCGTATAAGAGCAGTATGGTGGATATGTCTATTGAAAGGATTGCCTCCTTTGTTGACAGGACACCAAAAACAACCATTAAAATTGCTCCAAGTAGTGCAATCCCTGTCCTGTCAAGTGCAAGCCCGGGAATCTCACCAATAGCAACCCCTGCATAGGTGATTAAAAAAATAATCAATGCAAATTCAGAAACCATACTTTAATTCCATAAAAACAGTATTATTCTTTTTCAGGAACCCGAAGAATGTCCTGTTTTCATCCCCTTCATAATACTCCCCTCCAATTGTCCCCTTCCATGAATCTGTAAAGGCATATCGGACAATTGGTCTAATAAAATAGTCATTGCGATTGAAGTTCCAGACACCGAATGTTTCTATATCAAGAGTCTCGTTGAATAGTTTATAATCAACACGACCACTCATAGAATACTGAATCTCATCAAGCTCACCACTGAATGTTGCATTTTTTATATATATTGACCTCTCTGCCTGATTTTGAATTTTCTCAACATCTGAATATTTAAAGATATACCGTCCTATAAACTGGAGGTTTATGTTTAGTGTCTCAATGAATGTCCTATCACCTCCAATGACACCATAAAGATTCGGGTTTTTTATATAGGGATATATGCCATCCATATCTTCTGTAAGCATATAAGCCGCCTCACCTCTAAAACCATATCTTCCATAATTTTTGGCAAAGTCTGCCCCAAAGACCTGAATCCTGTGGTTTGATATTTCAATGAGCCTCTTTCCTCCATAAGTCCCTAAATACCTTACCTCCGGTGTCAGGTCAAAACCGTTAAAATAACTTACAGACCAATCAAGGTCACTGCCAATCTTATTTACCCTAAAAGCTGCCTCGCTGTTCTCAATATTATAAGCAGGCTTCTTTTCAGACGGCTGGATGAAAGATGGAAATGCAAATGGAACTTTATTAGGCTCAAAAAATGGGGTATAAAAGAATGTGGCTGTCAGTTCAGGTGAAAAGTAGTAGTCATATTTTAGAGATGTAACTCCAGTCTTTCTATCGCCCTCTTCAGGAAGGAGGAGGGTATAATTTTTTGGAGATAGATTGTCAGTAGGGTTTACACCATCTGCCCTCCCCCATGTGATAATCTGCTTACCAACACTCAAATCAGAATTTTCAAAACGGAAGATTGCCAGACCTTCAAGGAGTTCACTGGCCGAATTATCATTATTATAATGTAATATATCAAAATTATACGCCCTCGCCTCAAAACGGCTGTCAATCTTATCACTGAGTCTTGGTAGTATTTTAATCTGAGCCGTAAGACCCAAAAAGTCTGTCTTTTCACTTGAAGCCTTGTCAGAGGAGAAATAATCTGTCCTTAAAAAACCTGTAAACCCCTCATCCTGCAATCTGCTGTAAAGATTTCTACTTAATCCATCATCATCTTTTCTGGCCTCCTCACCAAAACTGACTCGTGATAAAAACATTATTACAATTAAGCCGAGACAAAATTTAAACAGTCTTGAGTTGGGCATAGTTAAGTTACAGATTATTCTCCATATATAACTGTGGTATATCTTTCGTAAATTCCAAAAAATATACTTTTTATCTCAGTATCAATATGGTGAACCTTTTTAATCTCACCATTCTTCATTGCTTCAGCTACACTGCAATCACCAATTCCAATAATCCATACATAAGAGGTGCACGATGCCTTTCCAATCTTAGATTGATTTTCGGCATTAGTCTGAATAGCTAATGTTGGTGCAGGTGTTTTAATATTTGTATAGACCAATCCACATGCTGGAATTATACTAAATATAAATATAACTATGATAATTTTGAACTTCTCCTTATTCATTTCTATCACCTCCTTCATGTTTCTTGATTTTTTTACTCCCTCTCCAGATTTCTCTGTGAGAAATACCCATCATCAACACCTGTATTCACCTTATAATTACTGAAATGGACAATTGTTTTATGATTTACCTGAACATTTGTCATCTCAATAGTCATCGCCTGCCATTTGTTGTTCTCCTTATCAACCAGCTGAATATCCGAAGCCTTGAAAACTTTATACAGCTGGCCAGAGAGGTCATAATTTTCACCCTTCACGATTACAAAGTTATCCTTTCTTATCCAGCTTTTCCTCTTACTCAATCCATTATCCTGTTTTACTTTATCGCTAACAGGAAAAGATTCTATTACATAACAATCAACTCCATCCACATTTTCGCTCCCTGTAATTTTATGTTCAAAATCCTGAACCTTATATCCAATGACATCAGCATAGGAAAAATCAGAGCCGACAAAGCTGTCACCCTTATTGCTTGACACAAGCCTCCTTACCTTCTTTAATGCAGGGAGATATATCCAGATATCATCATCACCATCAGAGTGCTCAATCATCAAATTAGATGTGCCTTTGACATCAGCAGGGGAGATAAACTTGATAAGTCTCATGTTGTCAATGCCGTTTTTCTGAAGTTTTGAGACGCCTGTAGATTTCCTCTCCCTTTTTTGTCCACTCTCATTTATAAGTGTCATTGCACTCTCAGATTTTGAATCTTTGACCCTGTTGACAAAGAAATTCTTTGTCATAATATCCTTCGGCGATAAATCCTCACCAAAGGATACTCCGATAAAACCAAAAACCACTGCTATACCAAAACCTGCAATACTAAATCTTTTCATAAACACCTCCATTCTGATTTTACCCTCACCAAAGCCCTATTCCAATAGAGGAGAGGGAACTATTGCTTTATTACTTCGTCTTCCTCTCCCCTTTGGGGAGAGGATTGAGGTGAGGGGGATTGTTTTAACCCCTCTTTCTATCTAACCATGACACAACCCCGACCACCATTAACTGATATACAAGACCGAATGTTGCAAAGCCCCTTATGTCTGGCGGGGGTGGCATAAACAAACTTGCCATCTGCATCATAATTAAGAAAACAGCAAATATAATCATGCCATATTTTCCACCAAATGTAATACTTTTTGTAGATTTAAGATATAGCCATAAACCAGCAACAAGTATTAGAATCTCAATTAAAGAAGAACTAATTACATAATTCCACAAACCTAAGCCAAGCTTATACGAATCATCTCCAAAGAGAGGTAAATCCGGTCTGTGGACAATAACATCAAGAAAAAAATGTGATAATACTATAGCTGCTACAACGAGAGCAATCCTGTTATTCCGAGAACCAGATATTGAAGATGTTATTTTAAAAACTACAAAGAATAAACCTGCCCACAGTAGAGAAGCCGTAAGACTATGGGAATAGGGATAATAAGTAAAATCTAAAGGATTTGCCGCGGTTATTCCAGGGACAATAGACATCCTCTCTATTCCCATAAGAATAAGTACAAAAAAGAGTATATCAACAAACTGGGTGGCAAAAAACAATAACCCCAATGAAATATTCTTATCAACCTTCTTTGCCGCCAATGCTACTCCATAATGTCCAATAAACATAATGTTTTCCTCCTTTCTTATCTCCTCTCCCCTCTGGGAAGAGGACTAAGGTGAGGAGGACTATTCCTACTTAAACAAAATCGGCTTTAATGCAAACTTCGGCTTGAATATTACAATCAATGCCGGCAGTGCTGTGATTGCCGTGAAACTGCTTACAATCATTGCAAGTGCAACCAGTGTCCCGAGTTTAATATGAAGCCCAAATCCTGATAAAGGAAGCATGAGATATCCAAGGGCAATAGAGATAGAAACAAAATTGATTGCCTTTCCCGATGTCTTCATTGTCTTAACAATTGCAGGAAGCAAATCGGTATGATTCCCCATTTCTTCTCTTAATCTGTAAATATAATAAATGGCATAATCTGCCCCGATCCCTACTGCCATTGCTGAAATCGCAGCAGTTCCGATATTTAATGCAATGCCGGTATATCCCATTACGCCGAAATTAAAGATAACTGATATTAAGAGAGGGAGTATGATAAAAAGTCCTCCAAGCGGTGAGCCGAGGACAACTGAGCCCATAACAAATACAATTCCGATAATCTGGAGTATGTTCCTGACTTTTCCATGCACCATTACATGGTTAAGTGCATCTGATACAGCAAGGCTTCCGGCAGGTGTCACCTTTATATCCTTTGGAAAATTCTGTTCAACATAATTATTTACTGCCTCTATAATCTTGTCTGCAAATGCAGTTGAATCAGTTTTGCAAAAGGTAAGGATATTCGCCTTTTTATAGTCATAATCCACATAGGAATCAAAATCTCCGGGGTCTCCGGACATTGAATAGACAAAGAGGAATTGAGCAATCAAATCCTGACTGTCAGGCACAGTATTAAATGACGGGTCATCATTGTGCATTGCCTGATTCATCTTTTTTATAAAATCAACAAAAGAGATGGTCTTTCCAACCTCGGGGAATTTATTTTCAAGAAATATCTGAAGCCCCTCAATTGACTTCAGCACATCAGGCCTCTTCATATCATCAGGCTTCCCCCCCTCAACAAATAGGTTTAAGGAGTTTGTCCCTCCAAAATGGCTGTTCATTATATTATCGTCTTTAATCAAGAGTGTTGATTTCTTGAAATTTGATTTGAGGCTGTTATCAACATTTAACAGGTAACCTCCGCCAGCAACAACTATTGCAATTATGCAGATTACAGATATAACGGCTTTGGCTCTGCCATTAGTAATCAGGTGGCTCAATTTATCAAGAGTCATATTAAGGGGTGCAATTATAAGCCCTTCTTTTATTTCCTTGTTCTTTGGCGGTCTCAAGATTGCACGAAGCGCGGGTATAAAAGTCATCTCTATGATAAGGGCGCTCAATATGCCAAGGGCGGTGAAGATACCGAAGTTTCTTATGCTCATAGTATCAAATGTTAAGAGTGAAAGAAATGATGCAGCAGCAATAAGCCCTGCCGTAATCATAACTATACCGATACGGCTCGTGCTTTCAATAACAGCGAGCTTATTATCCCCGATGATTGCATACTCCTCATAATATCTTTTTAATATCTGAATGGAGTGACCAGCGGCTATGGCAAGAATCAAAATAGGCGTGGCTGCATTAAAAGGGTCCATAGGCACATGCATAAGCCCCATGATACCAAGCCCCCATAGGACGGATATAATTGCAGTAATGAGGGGGAGAAACATCCCCTGAAAAGTCCCGAATACCATAAAAAGGACTATTGCTATTACAACCATTGCCAGAAGGAAAAGCTTCCCCATCTTCTGGGAGTATGCAGCAAGCCATGAAAGTGCTATGGATGGACCATTAAGATGTATGCCGACTGACGAATCTTCTTCCTTTGAGACAATCTCTTTGATTCTCTTTTCTATATCAGGATAACCCTTTAGTTCCTTGTTGAATCTGAAATCTGCAATAATCTGTGCAGCACTACCGTCTTTCGAGATAATTGAATTTATGAAGAGCGGGTTGCGGTAGATTTTATTTCTTAACTCATCAAGCCCTTCTTTTGTCTGCGGGACACTCTCCATCAACCGCCTTACAACCATTCCTTCCTCAGTCCCCTTTATATCCTTAGCCTTTCTTGCGGCGATGCTGAATATATTTGTCTTGATTGCCCCCGGTATCTCATTTAACTTTTGGGTAATCCTCATAATCTTTTCAAGAACCAGAGGCTGAAAAATATCCCCCTCCTTCGGAATAACACCTATGACAACTATATTCCTTCCGCCGAATATTTTATCTATCTGATTCTGGGCAACAACATATGGATGGCTCTGGGGGAGGTTTTTATCAGGGTCAACTTCAACCTTTAATTCCTTTATGCGGGAGCCAATAAGTATAGTAACAATCGCTATTAAAATAATAACTGCAATTCTAAATCTAACAATGTTTTCAACATATCTTCGCATCATAAATCCTCCATTTGCCACAGGCTTTCACTGACTAAAAAAACAAAACCTTAATTTCTCCTTAATCTTTTTCTTTAGTCTGTGCAAGTCTGTGGCTATAAATTAGGTATAAAATATCCGCCATGTTCCAAAACTCTAAGCTTCGGATTTGATTCATCCCTGTAGATTTCCTTCAGATGTTTTATTGGTAACCACAATGGCTCATCTGTTAAGTCAAATGTCCCCCAGTGTATTGGGATAAAATTCTTCGCCCTTACATCTCTTGCAACCTGTAAAGCCTCTTCAGGATTAACATGATAGGTCTTCATAAACCACCGTGGCTCATAAGCACCAACCGGAACAAATAAGACATCTATTGGGCCAAACTTCTCACCGATTTCTTTATAACCCTCATAATATCCAGAATCCCCAACCCAGTAGTATTTTATGCCGCCATGCTCAATTAAAAAACTGCACCATAGCATCTTGTCGGTATCAAACAGACTCCTCTTTGACCAGTGCTGGACAGGGAGGGATGTGATTTTAATATCTCCAATCTTATACTCATCCCACCAATCAAGGGCAATATATTTTGAAATGCCGATAGAGCTAAAGTAATCCTCATAGCCTGGCCCTGAAATAAAATAAGGGTTAAATCTCTCCTTTAAAAATTTTATACTTTTAGTGTCAAGATGGTCATAATGCCCGTGGGAGATTAAGACATAATCTACATGAGGTAGTTTTTCAGGCTCAATTGGAAATGGTGTCTTCCTTTTTAAAAGAAAATTTATATCCCAGAGGACAGGGTCTGTTATTATAAATTTACCGCCAATTCTCATTAAAACTGTTGAGTGCCCAAGCCATACCACATAATCTTTAGATACCTCATTTAATTTTGAAAAATCGGGCGTGACAACATCAAACTTTACTTCCTTCTTCTTTTCTTCTTTATAGACATTCTTTGAAAATATTACCCAATTAAGAAAATCGGTAAAACTTTTCCTGCAATCCTTGCACCATGGATTTAAAAATCTTCCGTCACTGCCATGATGAGCTTTCTTTCGGGCTATTTCTTCAATTGACATAGTTAGTTCACCCTCCGATGGTTTAATCGGAAAATATAGAAATAGAACTATCAATATCCAAAGGGATATGAATATCCTCATTTCTTAATGCCTTCCAAAAAGATTTTGAGTATATTATTGAAGGCATCCCCGATGGAAAATTGATTTTCCATTAATACATCTGGCTGTATTATCATCCGTATAGCCCCAAGATAAGCCATTACAGCAATCTTTGTATCTATATCTTTCCTTATCTTCCCTTTCTTAATACCTTCCTTTAATATACCTCCTATATACTCATAAATCTCTCTCTCCCTAAACTCCTCGCATTCTCTCCATAAATCGGGTATCTCTTTCTTGATGTCAGTCATAAAAGCGCTCCCCATTACTGAAACACGGCTTGTAACCTCTGCTATTACCTTTTTAAACCTCTCTATCGGGTCAGGAACCTCCCTCTTTGCCTTCTGCAATAATTTGTCAATATCCCTGTGCATCCTTTCCTTAACAGCCCATGCTATATCTTTCTTACTCTTGAAATGCTTATAAAGGGTCTTCTTGCTTATTCCGAGGTCGGAGGCAATATCATCCATTGCAACCCTTTTAAAGCCATATTGAGAGAACCTTTTCTCGGCAGTATCTATGATTCTATTTTTCATGAAAATATCTCTGGAAACCATATTAGTATTTTTAGTTTCCATAAACATAATCCAATTCTAAATTTATGTCAAGAAATAAACATGGTTTTTTATAGGTAATACAATCTGATGCGGGGTTTATTTTTTCTCTTTATCAATTAAAGAATCCAGTTCTTTCATAAGATTTTTTGCCCTCCCTTCGTGGATAAAGAAAGGATAGGCATTTTTGCTTGAAATGGCTATATATTTATCATCTTTTTTCTCTATAAATGAAATTGAATATGTTTTATTCCCTTTCAGCTCTATCTTATAAATAAATTTATCAAAATCATCTTTTGTCTTCCCTTCCGCAAAATCATCACAATTCATATTCCTTAAATTATTTATTATCTGCTCAATCTCATTTCCTTTAATCTTCTCATTTTTATCCGCTGTCCATTCTGCCGCTCCGCTATCAGCAAGTGTTATCTTTTTTGTTATCTTCATCTCCCTTCTGCCGTCATTTAAAATTACCTCCGCAATATCTTCGTCAAATCGCATTATCGATTTATCACGGAGGTCGGAAACCTTTTTATCAAAGGCGCTTCTGAGATTGCCATTAGCCTGATATACCTTGTAATCGTTATCCGGTTTTACAAAAGTATGGCGATAAGAGGATGCGGTTTTTCCTATATCCATTTTTAACAGAGTTTTATCACCTGATAAGACTTCAAGACCGATTTTTTTATCTTTATCAAGGTCATATATTGCATAATTTTTTGATTCAGATACAAGAGCAGACAGATTTAAACCTGCAATCTCTTTAATTATTGCGTTCATCTTTTCTTTATCAGCCGAAAATTTATCTTTGTTTATAAGCCATTCATCATTTTCTTTGGCTAATAAGATTTCCTCATCGGCTTTATGCAGGATAATCTTTGATATATCCTTTTCCTCTATTCTGGGTAACTGCGGCAGGTTATAGTTTGTCCTGTTGTTATTCTTTAATAAAAGAAAGGCAGAAAGGGCTGTAATAATTAAAATAAGGATTATATACTCAACCTTTATCTTCATATTTTTTGCCTTCTATATTTTTATTTCTGAAACCTCGCCTGAATAAAACGCCTTCTTGACGAGCGTCTGAGCCATATAAATAAGCCGCTTAAAAACATTAAAGCAGGCAGCCCTGCAATGTTTGCCGTTTTAATAATTGTCTTTGATTCTGGCTTTATTTCTTTTAAGGGATTAAACTGCTGCGTCTTACTGCGCATTACTGCACGATTCTCCTCGTCATTTAAATAATCTATAACATTCATTACAAATTGGGCATTTGGACTTCTCCCCCCTTTATCCATTACATTATTTTTTAAAACCTCCGAGCTCCCGATAAGGAATATCTTCCCGGGTTTAATACTATTTTTAATTGTCAGCCCCCTGTTTTGAATATTTGACATATTTGTTCCCTCAGGCTTTTTCTCGGGTTTAGCCTCATCCCCCTTTTTATTTTCTGTATTTTCTTCCTTCTTTTCCTCTTTAATTGGTATCTCTTTATCGGCAAAATAGCTGTTGAACTGCCCTTCCAAAATATAAGCCATAGACATCTGTTTATAGCCTTTTTCATCCTGTGGAGGTTGCATGAAGAATGGGTTTAGATTTACCCTGCCGCTTAATTCCCACGCCTTTTCGGATGATGTAATCAATTTATGCGGCTTTAAGCCCTGTTTTTTAACCCTTTGCTCATCTATCTCAACAGGGGATGCCTTTACCATAACCATCCCTTTAATATTTTTAAGAAAATTGAGTTCTTTGTTTATAGATTCATTTTTAATTATCGGGGCAAAATATATCTTTTGCTCCCCGCCGCCGAATGCCCTTCCTACCTCCTGTTTATAACAATTCTGGTCAAGGATATATGATTTTTTCAAACTAAAACCATAATGTCCCAGTAGTTTTTCTAATCCATTATTTATTGGTAAATAAACAGGCCCCTGATTGCCTAACATCATATTATTTTGCTGGGGCATAATTTCATTAAACGGGTCATAAAATATTCCAATGTTTCTACCCCGCATTAAAAATTGGTCAATCTGATAAAGCTCATAATCTGAGAACTGCTGCTTAACTCCTGCAATAATTAATGTCGGGATACCCTCTGGAATATCCTCTTTGGCTAAACTTATTTTCTTGAGCGAATAATTTCCAGAGAGCAATTCACTGAAATTTGAAAGTGTCTCCCCATCCTTTTGCCCAAGCATATCCGGGTGTTTGTCTATAGAAGGTGCATCATGGTCTGCAATATAACCTATCTCCTCATTGGTATTTATAATATTTTCAACAATCTCGTTTATCCCCTTTTCCAGAGAGTTCACATCTACCATCTGATATTGTGTGCCAAATATCGGAAGTCTGACAACTTTGAGTATCTGAACCTTTTCAATTCTTTCGTTATATTTGACCACAAGCTCTATAAATCCTTTATCAGCAGGGATTTTTACCCCCCTTCTATCTATAAATTCATTCCACTGAAGTGACATTGCATTGTATCTTTCCGCTTCCTTTGTGCTTTCTTGGTCTTGCGAGGGGTCTATGTATGTAAAATTAAGCCTGTCATAATTCTTTGCATTTAATTTATTAACTATCTCCTCTATCTTTTTCGGCGCTTCCATAATCCCCGGCAGATTCATATATGGACCAACTGCTTGAAGAGAGGAAGAGAGAAACAGCTTAATAGCAATCTTTTCCTTAAGGTTTAATAATGCACTGGTTTTACTGCTCATCTTTCCGATTGTTGATGTAATTCTGAATTCAAGTCCATCTGTTGTTGTAATGGGAGGGAGTGCCTCAATTAAATCGCCATGGATTAGAACCATCCCCATGTAAGCCTTTTGAAATTTGACCTCATCCTGCTCTATGTTTTGAATCTGGAGCGGATGGATGCCGTAAGATTGAGCAAGCTCCTGATTCTGTTTTACCCTTTCATTCCCCTCAGTTGATACATCGTGGAATTCGTAATTGAAATATCTATTACCCGACATGGCATACTCTCCAAGCAGGTCATGAAGATACCTTTCTATATTATTGTATGGTGCTGGAAGCTTATTTGTAAAAAATACCTTGATTGTCAAAGGCTCGGAAAGGGCAGAGACAGTCTTTTTGCTTTCTTCAGATAATGAAAAGGCTTTGCCTTCGGTCAAATCAAGGCGAAAAAAGATTACTGTTCCTGCTATGTTTAATAAGACAATGATGACAATATATAATAAAAATCTGGAATAATTGTTTAAACTGGATTTTTTCATATTACTTCTTCCTCTGAATAACAATGCCTGTTGCAAATAGCATTATGAAGCTAACACTAAAAAAATAGACAATATCTCTGGAGTCTATAACCCCTTTGGATATATTTTGAAAATGAAAATCGGCACCGATATATTGAAAAATATTTAAAAGCCTCTCTGGAAGAAAAAATAACATCTTATCAATCAATGTAAGAAACACACAAAATGCCATACCGATGATAAAGGCAATAACCTGATTTCTGGTCAATGATGAAGCAAATAATCCGACAGAGGCATAAGCCGCCCCCATCAATATTGCCCCTATATACCCTCCGAGGACAGGTCCCCAGTCAATGTCCCCAAGAAAGGATATAAATATTCCGTAAGAGAGGGTCGGCAGGAGCATAATGATTATAAAAAACAGGGCAGAAAAAAATTTACCCAATATAATATCAAGCCCTGTTACAGGCATTGTATATAGCAATTCATAAGAGCCTGTATGTATCTCTTCTGAGAAAAGCCTCATTGTTATTGCCGGTATTATAAAGGAAAAAGTTATTGGAAGGAGTGAAAAGAAGTTTCTTAACTCTGCCTGCCCAAATAGGAAAAATGTTGAAAAGAAAAACCATCCTGTAATAATCAAAAAGATTGAGATGACTATATATGCGATAGGGGAGACAAAGTAACTCTTAAATTCCCTTTTATAGATGTTTAAAAAATTTTTCATTTAGTTCTCTCTTGTCAGTTCTCTAAATATTGTCTCAAGCGTCCTTGACTCTGTATGAAACTCAAGAAGAATGCAGTCCGTCTCCTTTATCCTTCTATAAATCTCTGGACGGACATCGTCCTTAGCCTTACATGAAATACTAAAATCAATAATCTTATCCTTATTATTTTTCAAGACCACCTCTTTAATTTCAGGAATATTATTTAAAGTTCTCTTAATATCATCAAACCTGCCGTTCATTAAAGAAATATTTATCAAATAGTCGCCCCCCTTTTTCTCTTTGATCTCTTCTGTAGAGCCGTCTGCCACTATCTTCCCTTTATTTATGATAACAATCCTGTCGCAGGTTGCTTCAGCCTCACTCAAGATATGAGTAGAAAATATAACAGTCTTTTTCTTTCCGATTTCTTTAATTATATTGCGAATGTCAATAATCTGATTAGGGTCAAGTCCTGATGTAGGCTCATCAAGGACAAGGATTTCCGGATCACTCATCATAGCGTGGGCAAGACCGACCCTCTGTTTATATCCCTTTGAAAGCTCAAACACTGATTTATGCATAACCTCGTTTATCTCGCATAAATCAGCCAATTCCTTTATTCTATTATCCTGATTTTTACTTTCAATTCCGCGGATATTTGCGACAAATTTCAGATAATCATAGACAAGCATATCAGGATAAATAGGCGCCGATTCAGGTAAATATCCCACCAATCTTTTAATCTCTAACGAGTGGTCATAAATATTCAGATTGTCGAAGGTTACATTTCCGGAGGTGGGCTCAAGATAGCAGGTTAAAATCCTTAATGTAGTGGTCTTGCCCGCCCCATTTGGTCCCAAAAGACCAACTATCTCCCCCTTTTTAATCTCAAAGCTGATATTGTCAACTGCACACACGTTATCGTAATATTTTGTCAGTTCACTAATCTTTATCAAATTCCTCACCTCATTTTTAATACCTTAATAATCTTTTATGAAATATTATATAATATTCTTTAATTGTTGTGTCAAGATGGGTATTGAAAAAAATATATAAAAATATACGGACATGAACATATCAAATATGTTTGCAAATGACGGCATTCTATCACATAGACTTGAAAACTACGAATACCGCCACCAGCAGGTCATAATGGCTGAAGCTATAGCAGATAATATAAACAATAACAGCCATCTTATAGTAGAGGCAGGGACTGGTGTTGGAAAGAGTCTTGCATATCTAATCCCATTTATACTCTGGGCAATAAAGGAAAATAAAAAGGTTGTCATCTCTACCTTTACCAAGGCGCTGCAATATCAATTGGTAAATAAAGACATACCATTCTTAAAGGATGCCCTCAGTTTAGATTTCAGTTTTGCCCTTTGTGTCGGAGGTGAAAACTATCTCTGCTTAAGGAGGCTGAATCAGGCAGGCTCTCATGGACTCTTTGAATTGGATGAGACAGAGGCTCTAAAAGAGTTATTTAAATGGAAAGACAGGACTAAGACAGGTCTTAAGTCAGATATGGATTTTGAGCCGATGCCAAAACTCTGGCAGAAGGTGTGCAGAGAGGGGGACATCTGTTTTGGCAAAAAATGCAGTTACTATGATAAGTGCTTCTATCAGAGGGCAAAGGCTGTTGAGAGGAAGGCACATATCCTTATAACAAATCATCATCTATTCTTTGCCCATATTGCATCAGGCTGGAATGTCCTTCCAAAGTTTGACAGCATAGTCTTTGACGAGGCTCATCAATTGGAGGATGTAGCGTCAGGTTATCTTGGAATAGAGGTATCAAACTACAGGATTAAAAATCTAATTAATACCATATCAAACCCGTTTACGCGGAAGGGGCTGCTTTCAAGACTGGAATGGCTGACACCACAGACTATCTCTGAGATAAACCTGCTTACAAATAAGGTGCGGCGGGCAGGAGATGGGTTCTTTGGTGTCCTGTCAGAAAAATTAGATGGAACGACAAAGAGGATAAGGGTAGAAAATTTTATCCCAAATTTACTAAAAGAGCCTTTAATAAATCTATCAGAGGGTCTTAAGCCATTAATGAAATCAGCAGAAAATTATGAGGATGAAAAGGAGATACTGTCTCTGATTGACCGATGTATTACCCTCTCATCCGATATAGACAGTATAATATCTCAGACATTAACTGACCATGTATATTGGGGCGAGATAGACGGCAAGAGAATAAGGATAGCTGCCACGCCAATTGATATATCATCAACTTTAAGAGAGCAGATATTTGAGAATATCAAGCCTGTAATACTAACATCAGCTACCCTTTCCGTTAAGGGAGATTTCAGTTTTTTAAGAGAGAGGGTGGGACTAAATAATGGAAATGAATTGGCACTTGATTCGCCCTTTAACTACAGAGAGAATGTCATGATTTATACGCCGAATGGCATTTCTGACCCAAAGGATACAGAAGAATTTAAAAGGGATGTGATAGATTCCATAAAATTCATTCTGAATATTACACATGGCAGAACTTTAATCCTATTTACAAGTTATGAGATGCTGAATAAGGCATATGATGCACTGAACCGTTTAAACAGTTCAAACCGCTTAAACAGTTTAAATTTTTTAAGACAGGGGGAAATGGACAGCTATAAGCTGATTGAAGAATTTAAAAATGGTGATAACTTAGTTCTTCTTGGCACACATACATTCTGGCAGGGTATAGATATTCCGGGTGATGCACTTCAATGTGTAATTATTGTGAGACTGCCATTTCAGGTTCCAGATGACCCTGTAACAGAGGCGAGGCTTGAGAAATTAAAGGAGAACGGCAAAAACCCCTTTATTCATTATCAGATACCAAATGCCATCCTCATGTTCAAACAAGGTTTCGGGAGATTGATAAGGACACAAAGTGATAAAGGGATAGTGGCGATTCTTGATCCGAGAGTGAGGACGAGGTTTTATGGGGAGAGATTTCTATCAGCCCTGCCTGATTGCATAAGAACGGATTCTATTGAGAAGGTAGAGGAGTTTTTTGATGAAATATATCATAAAAAAATAAAGGCTTGAACACGAATACCACGAATGGACTAATTGCACGAATAACCTTATAAAATCGTTGAAAATGGAGATGGAATACAACATAATAATAGTGTTATATTAATTAGAAAATCTTTAAATTACGATGATTTATACCAATGTGGCGACAAAAAATATTTACTGTAAGGAATTCTCTGGATAAATAATTTTCAGGATTTATTTATGAAAAAGGTAATAATAATCGGTAATGGTGTTGCTGGGGCTACGGCGGCTGAGGTTATCAGAAAAAACAATAAGGATATTAGTATTTCAATCTATTCGGATGAGCCATATCCATTTTACTCAAGGATAAAACTGCCACATTTTCTCGGAGATGAGATTAAGCAGGAAGATACATATATATATAATGCTGACTGGTATAAGGAAAAAGGGATAGAATTTTATCCCAGGACAAAGATAAAAAAGATAGAGCCTGATAAGAAAGTTATAATTACAGAGAAGGAAGAAAAAGCTGAATATGATAAGTTACTCTTGGCAACAGGGAGTACAAATTTTGTCCCCCCGATAAAGGGTAGAGAGAAAAAGGGATTTTTTACACTCCGCATAATAAGAGATGTCCTTTCAATTAAAGAATATTCCTTGAAGAATAAAAAAGCTGTTCTCATTGGTGGAGGACTCCTCGGACTTGAGGCGGCAAGGGGTTTAAGGGTGAGGGGGCTTGATGTTACAGTAGTAGAGTTTTTCCCAAGACTTCTCCCAAGACAGCTTGATGAAAAAGGTGGAAAGGTTTTACAGAGATTGATAGAGAAGATAGGGATTAAAGTTGTTTTGAATGCCCAATCAGAAGAGGTAATGGGTGGAGATAAGGTGGCTGGACTGAAGTTGAAAGACGGAAGGATGGTTGACTGTGACCTTATTATTATTTCAGCAGGAATTACACCAAGGATTGAGCTTGCAAAAGAGGCTGGTATAAGTGTCAACAAAGGAATTGTTGTAAATGAAAGGTTTGAGACAAATATAAAAGGTATATATGCGGCAGGGGATTGTGCAGAGTTTCAAGGGCGTATATATGGACTCTGGACAGCATCAACAGAACAGGGGACTATTGCAGGGAATAATATCGCAGGTGTTGATACAATTTATAGTGGAACCACCCCATCTACTACTTTAAAAATCGTCGGTATTGACCTGACATCTATCGGAGTTGTGAATCCTGAAGGTGAGGGATTTAAGGAGTTGATTAGGGAAGATGGCTCTAACGAAGTTTACAAAAAACTTGTCATTAAAGATGGAAAAATAGTTGGTGCAATCCTTTTGGGTGACACAAAAGAAGTAAGGACAGTTGCAAAATTAATCAAAAACAGCACAGATGTTTCAAAGTTTGAAGATAAACTGACGGATAGTAAGTTTGATTTAAAAGGGATAATATAAAGACATAGAGACCACCAAAAATACAGGAACACGAATTACGCGAATATACGAATAGGACGAATAGAAACTAAATTATTTTTTTATTAATTTGTGTAATTTGTCCATTTGTGTCATTCGTGGTCAAGTCTTTTGTTTTTCTTTGGTTGTGGTTTTGCCACGCTGTGCTCTCTGTTGTAATTTTTTAATATAAGGAGGCAATATGAAATTCAATCAATCTGCAAGGTTTTTAAAGGATGAGTTGCAGAAGTCTTTGGAAAAGGTTAAGGAGTGCTCAGGGCTTTTTAAAAAAGAGGGAATAAAGAATTATGAAGTAAAAGAATTATTGGAGGATATTGAGAAGGGGTTGGGTAATTATGCAGGCAAGATAGACAAACTTGTTCAGTTTGATGAAGAGAAATATACAATAGTCCAGTTTTTAAATGAGGTGCTTAAATTAGAGTATAACGGAATATGGGATTACAATATATATGCATCTTCCATAAAAGACCCTGTCCTTGCCGGTGATTTAAAGAAATTCGGTGCCTCTGAAGGCATGCACGCCCTTCTCGTGGCTAATATGGTAAAAAAATTGGGAGGGACGCCTCAATTCAATCCTCCAAAGTATAGAAAGGAAAAGAAACTCTCAGTTAAGGAAATGTTGGAGGAACATAAGAATGGTGAATTGGAGGCTATTGAACTTCTTGAGAGAGGGATGAAGAAATTCTCAGACCCTGAATTTCAGTATTTCATCGGAAAGATAAGACTGGATGAGCAGGAACATTTAAAAGAAGTGGAGAAACTGCTTAAAGAATACAAAGACCTTCAGGCTATGATTGAAGTAACTGATTACCGATGGAGAGATGACTATGCAGGTGATGAAAAAGACAGACCGTGGATTGAGTAATAAAAATTTATTAAATACTTTTGTTGAGCTTATCAGAAGGGCATCAAGTGATTTGCCTGTTGATGTTGTCACGGCAATAAAGGAAGGGCTTTTAACTGAAAAGAGAAATTCTATTGCATATAAGACCCTCCAGATGATTCTTAAAAATATAAAGCTCGCAAAAGAGAAATCCCTCCCCATGTGTCAGGATACAGGGACACCTGTATTTTATGTAACTCTACCAAATCCCCCTCTGTCCCCCTTTGTTAAAGGGGGATGTAGTGGGATTAGGGGGATTATAAATCAGGCAATAAAGGAATCTGTCCATAAATTATATTTAAGGCCAAATATAGTTGATACACTTACAGGAAAGAATCTTGGTGACAGAACAGGTCCGGGCTATCCTGTAATAAATTTTGAAGAGTGGGAAAAGGATTATATAAAGGTGATACTTATGTTGAAGGGTGGCGGGTGTGAGAATGTGGGGACACAGTATGCCCTTCCAGACAGCAGAGTCAATGCGGGGAGGGATTTGGAAGGAGTCAGAAGGTGTATTCTTGATGCAGTTCATAAGGCACAGGGGAGGGGATGTTCGCCGGGAATTTTAGGTGTATGTATCGGCGGTGACAGAGTTTCATCATACGAGGAGTCAAAGAGGCAGTTACTGAGAAGTCTTGATGACAGAAATGAGAATCCTGTTCTTGGTAAGTTGGAGCAGTCTATCATGAAGGATTCAAATAGATTAGGTATAGGTCCTATGGGGTTCGGCGGGAAGACAACTCTTTTGGGTGTAAAGATTGGTTCTTTATGCAGGATACCTCCATCATATTTTGTATCTGTGACATATATGTGCTGGGCATACAGAAGGCGGGGATTTGAATATGAAAATGAGAAGGTGAGAAGATGGTTATACTAAATTCTCCAATATCAAAAAAGGAGGTTGTGAAATTAAGGGCAGGAGATACTGTTCATCTCAATGGTATTATAGTTACTGCGAGGGATGTTGCTCATAAATATCTTATTGAGAAAAAACCTAAGGAATATAAGAAGCTCCTTAAAAATGGTGTCCTCTATCACTGTGGGCCGGTTGTTGACAGGGTTGGCAAAAAATGGATTATTGCAGCGGCAGGTCCTACAACGAGTATGAGACAGGAGCCATATACTGCCGAGGTGATAAGAGAATATGGAGTATCCGGGATTATAGGGAAGGGCGGAATGGGTGATAGAACTCTTGAGGCTTTGAAAAAATATAAGGCTGTATATTTTCATGCTATCGGCGGACTTGCGCAGGTTCTGGCAGAATGTGTTGTAGATGTAAAAGATGTATTCATGCTGAAAGAATTCGGGTCCCCTGAGGCTATGTGGGTTCTGGATGTCAGGGATTTTCCAGTAACTATCACAATGGATTCCCATGGGAATAGTTTGCATAAGACAATGTATGAGAAATCAGGGGCTATACTTAACAGTTTAATTACAAAAGGAGGATTATGAAGGCAAAGGATATTATGACTAAAGATGTTTTAACTGTATCTCTGGATACGCCCGTTAAAAAAGTGGCGGAACTGCTGGCAGATTATGAGATAAGCGGTGCACCTGTACTTGATGAACATGAGAGAGTTATAGGAATAGTTACAGAAAGCGACCTCATTGAGCAGAAAAAGAATCTTCACCTGCCGACTGTGGTTACACTCTTTGAGGGTGTGCTATTATTGGAGAGACCTCAGAAGATAAAAAGGGAGATAGAGAAGATGCTTGGGGCTACTGTGAAGGATATATACAGTAAAAAGGTAATTACGGTTGCTGAAGACACCTCTCTGGAAGATATTGCCACAATAATGTCTGAAAAGAAGATTCACCTCCTGCCTGTGCTTAAAGGAAACGAACTGGTCGGTATTATCGGTAAGGCAGATGTGGTAAGGGCGTTGGCAAAATTATAAATCTAAATTTTTGGACGCTGATAAATGCAGATTTTCGGGATTTAAAAATTAAAAAATAGTTAATCTGTGTATATCTGCGTAAATCTGTGTCCTAATTTTTAAAGTGGAATTAATTTCATCAAGTCAAGAGGATACTAAAAAAATAGGAAGGGCTATTGGAAAATTGCTGACAGCAGGGGATGTTGTATGTCTCTACGGCGACCTTGGTTCCGGCAAGACCTGTCTTGCACAGGGGATAATAAAGGGGCTGGATGTGGCAGAGGATAAATATCTAAGAAGCCCCACTTTTACACTCATAAATCAATATAAGGGAAGGATGCCTGCCTGCCACTTAGACCTCTACCGGTTAGATAATATTAATGAGATTGAGGATATAGGTATTGAAGAGCATATACACGGAGACGAGGTTGTAATAATAGAATGGGCGGAAAGGATGGAAAGACTTCTGCCTGAAAAGAGGATTGATATACATATTTCCTCTATCAATATCAATACACGAAAAATTGTAATCTTATGTCCTGATAATAGATTTGAGCCTCTCTCCTTAAAGAATCTTGGCATTTAGACTCAAGGTCAATATATTTTCCCTTTACAACTATTATTTGCTGTGGCACAATATTTGCGTATAATGAAAAATTCTTTTGAGCACATGTGAAAAAGGTTATTAGTTTAAGATGGTTTTTAATTATTATAATACTATCAGTAGCCTCTCTTACAGTGTTTTATCTGGTTACAAACAGTTCCAGAAATGTAAGCTACACGCCTATAGAGATAGCGAAGAAAGGGATAGACCTCATTATGAGGAGGGTTCGGCTGGTTGAAAAGAAGGGCGGGCAGAAGGAATGGGAGTTGGTAGCGAAGAGGGCAGAGTTTAGCAAATCGGAAAATAAGATAAATATGGAGGATATAAAGGCAACCTTCTATCCTAAAGACAGGAAAGCGGTTACTATAATCTCAAAAAAAGGGATAGTAAACAATGAAAATAAGAATATAGAGTTGAGCGGTGATGTCTTTATAAAATCTGATGACGGGCTTAAACTGAATACAGAGAATCTTACATGGGTGGCATCAAAAAGGATATTGGAGACAGATGATTTTGTAGAGATAACAGGAAGGAGATTTAAGATTACAGGTAACGGATTTGTTTCAAATATAGATTCACATGATATAAAGATAAAAAGCAAGGTAGAGGCAGTGTATAATTAATGAAAACGAAGTCAGAAGCCAGAAGCCAGAAGCCAGAAGTCAGAAGGCAGATTTTCTGTTCTCTGTCCTCTGTTCTCTGTTCTCTGTTCTCTGTCTTCTGTCTTCTGTCTTCTGTATCTTATGCTGAGGAAGATGTCATTAAAGAGGAGAATGCCCCTATCAAGATTACATCCAGCAGGATGGAGACTCAGAACGGAAAAAATGTTGTATCCTTTCTGGAAAATGTGGTTGCAAAAAAGGGGGATATGACCATATATGCAAACAGGCTTGATGTATATAGTGATAAAGACAAAAAAAAATTAATAAAGATAATTGCATTGGGTGATGTTAAAATAGAAAAAGGGCTGAAGACAGCTACAGGGGCAACGGCTGAATATTATGAAGATGAACAAAAGCTCATTTTAAGAGGCAATCCAAAGTTAAAGGAAAAGGATAATTTGATTGAGGGGAGTGAAATTATTTATTATATAAAAGAAGAGAATGTGACTGTTCATGGTGATGAAAATAAGAAGGTGGAGGTAACCCTTTTCCCTGAAGAAAAGAAATAGGGATAAGCGGGATAAAAAAATTGCAGGTCTTAAAAGCGGTAGAACTGGTAAAGGCATTCAAGGGCAGGAAGGTTGTAAATAGTGTAAATGTTGAGATTAAAAAGGGCGAGGTTGTAGGGCTTTTGGGTCCGAATGGGGCAGGGAAGACTACTACATTCTATCTTGTTGTTGGGCTGACAAGGCCTGAAAGTGGGAGTGTATTCTTGGGTGAAGAAGAGATTACCTATCTTCCTATGTATCAGAGGGCGAGGCTGGGAATCGGCTATCTCCCCCAGGAGGCATCAGTATTCCGTAAGCTGACTGTAGAAGAGAATATACTGGCAATTCTTGAGACGACGAGGCTGACGAAGAGAGAAAGACAGGAAAAGTCAGATATGCTCATGGAAGAACTGAATATACTCCATGTAAAGGACACAAAGGCATATGCCCTTTCAGGCGGCGAGAGGAGGAGGGTTGAGATATGCAGGACACTTGCAACATCCCCCTCTTTTATACTGTTGGATGAGCCTTTTGCAGGGATAGACCCTATTGCAGTAGTGGATATTCAGAATATTATATTGCAGCTGAAAAAAAAGATGGGTATGGGGATATTGATAACTGACCATAATGTAAGAGAGACATTGGAGATTACAGACAGGGCATATATAATAAATGAAGGCGAGATTATTGACAGTGGCAGCCCTGCTGAAATAGCCAGGAGCGAAAAAGCAAGGAAATTTTATCTGGGAGAGAATTTTACCCTATGATGAGTTGGTGAGTTAAGGAGTTATAGAGTTAACTCCCTCACTCCTTAACTCTTGAACTCCTTAATTTTTTATGGCAAATGAAACTAAATTAACATTAAGACAGACGCATAAGCTGGTGATGACTCCGATGCTTCAACAGGCGATAAAACTTTTGCCTCTTGCAAGGCTTGATTTAATCACACAGATTAATCAGGAACTAACTGAGAATCCTCTGCTTGAAGAAGAGATTGTTCAGGTAAAAGAGGAGAGTGTTGAAAGCAATGGTTCTGCTGAATCTACTACCGATATAGAATACACAAAGGATAAAGGAGAAGAGAATAAAACGGATATTGACTGGGAGACATATTTTCAAGATAATTTTTATCCGCAGTTCCCTTCAGGGGGGTATACATCTGAAAGGCCGCCGATTGAAAATACTATTAGACAGAAGACCTCTTTGAGGGAGTATCTTGTGTGGCAGCTTAATCTTTCAGCGGAGGATGATAGGGACAGGTATATCGGCACAATAATTATTGGAAATATTGACGATGATGGATATATGAGAAGCAGCACCGAGGAGATTGCCCAAAGTGTGAATGTGACGGCAGATGATGTGGAAAAAGTGCTTGGGTTTATCCAGTCTTTTGACCCCTCTGGGGTGGGTGCAAGGGACATTAAAGAGTGTCTTAGCCTTCAGATAAAAAATAAGGGACCTGCTAGTTCTTTGGCAGCACTCCTTATTGATAGATTTTTAGATGTATTGGAGGAGAAAAACTTTCAAAGGATATCCAAAGAGGTAAATGCGCCAGTAAAAGATATTGTTGAGGCGGTGAAGATTATAAAGGAATTGAACCCAAATCCTGGCAATAAATACAGCCCCACAGAGATTCAGTATGTAACTCCGGATGTTGTTGTAGTAAAGGCAGCAGATGATTATCAGGTAATGCTTAATGATGAGGGGATACCAAGACTCAAGGTAAGCTCCTGTTATCAGGAGATATTAAAAAATAAAAATAAGAATGAAGCAAAAGAATATGTTGAGGAAAAATTCAGGTCAGCAGTATGGTTTATAAAGAGCATTGAGCAGAGGAGACAGACTATTTATAAGGTGGCAAAGAGCATTGTCAGGTTTCAGAGGGAGTTTCTTGATAAGGGGCTTACCCATCTCAAGCCCCTTGTTTTAAGGGATGTTGCTGAGGATATAGGCATGCATGAGTCAACAGTAAGCAGGGTTACTACAAATAAATATATATATACACCACAGGGGATGTTTGAGTTAAAATTTTTCTTTCATAGTGGAATAAATTCATCGAATGGCGATATGATGTCCTCTGTAAGGGTAAAAGATATGATAAAGGAAGCTGTGGGAGGGGAATTGGCAGTAAAACCCTTCACAGACCAGCAGCTTGTGGAAGTTCTGAAAAATAAGGGGATAAATATAGCAAGAAGAACTGTAACAAAATATAGAAAAGAGTTAAAAATTTCTTCTACAAGCAAGAGGAAAAGGAGATTTGAATATTAAAAAGACAGTAGGCAGTAAACAGTAGGCAGTAAGCAGAAAGACATTAAGCAATAGGCAGTTTTTTTTACTGCTTACTCCTTACTGCCTACTGCTTACTACAAAAAAGGGGAGGAAAAATGCAGGTTAGTGTAACAGGCAGGAATATTGAGATGACAGATGCATTAAAGAAGTATGCGGAGGAAAAGGTTCAGAAGGTGAAGAAGTTTCTTAATACTACCATTGATGCCCATGTAATACTCGCTGTGGAAAAGTTTCGTCAGAAGGCAGAGGTAACAATCAATGCCAACGGTGTAAAGATTCACGGGGAAGAAGTAACGGAAGATATGTATTCATCCATAGATAAGGTGATGGACAAGATAGACAGACAGGTGAGGAAACACAAAGAGAGGATATGGGCGTTAAAAAATAAGCAGCATGAAAAAGATGTAAATATAAAGATGGATATAATCACAAAGGAGAGTGTAGAAGAGGTGGGCGATACGCCGCATCACATTATAAAGACAAAGAGTTTTGCCTATAAACCCATGTCTGTTGATGAGGCAGCTATGCAGATGGACCTCCTCGGATATGAATTTCTTGTGTTCAGGAATTCAAATAATGGAAGGATAAATGTCCTGTATAAGAGAAAAGATGACAATTACGGACTGATTGAACCCGAATAATGAAGATAACAGAAATTTTAGGTACAGATTCTATCATCGCTGATCTGAAGGCAGAGGGAAAAAGGGATGTAATCTCTGAACTGGCAGAACTGCTGGTTAAAAGCGGAAAGGTGAAGGATAAAAATAAACTGCTTGATGCCCTTATGGAGAGGGAGAGGCTCGGCAGCACAGGTATAGGTGAAAATGTAGCAATCCCTCATGCCAAATCAAATGAGATAGAGACAATTGTGGCGACATTCGGACGGTCAAATAGTGGCATCAATTTTGACTCCCTTGACCAGAAACCTGTTTACTTTATATTTTTGCTTATAGCACCTGAGAAGTCGGCAGGTATACATTTAAAGACATTGGCACGAATTTCCAAGCTCCTGAAAAATCCTTTATTCCGTCAGGATTTGATGAAGGCAAAGAATGAAAAGGAGATTTACGAGGCTATTTCAAGAGAAGATTCAAAATTGATATAAAAAAAAGTGATTAAGGGGTCGAGAGGTCAAGCGAAACAAACCCTCGAATCCTTGAACCCTTAAACCCTGTTTAAAATGATAGGCACAGTTATAGTAACCCACGGAAATCTGGCTGCTGAACTTTTAAAGACAGCAGAGGCGATAGCAGGAGATAAAATTGATATTGTGTCTGTTTCTATAGACAGCAATGAAAGTCCGGAGGCTGTCAGACAGATGGTAAAGACTGCTATAAAATCAGCTGATAAGGGAGATGGTGTGCTTATCTTGACAGATATGTTTGGAGGAACACCCTCTAATATCTGCATATCGTTTTTGGATGAGTTTATGGCGGAAGTGGTATCCGGCGTTAATCTTCCGATGATACTTAAAGTCCCTTTTATGAAGGAGAAGGGGAGTCTGATAGATGCAGCAAATTTTATAAAGGAATACGGGCAGAAAAATATATCTGTGGCTACGGATTTACTGCATAAAAGTCAGATTATCAAAAATTAAATTAATGGAGACCATTGCAGTTGTTATTAAAGATGAATTTGGATTGCATGCAAAGCCAGCCTTCCGCCTGGCACAGCTTGCAAATAATTTTAAATCTGAACTTATAATAGAAAATAATGAAAGAAGGGTAAACGGCAAGAGCGTTTTAGAGATACTGACTCTATCAGCCAATAAGGGGAGTGAAATTAAATTGGTAATTAGAGGCGAAGATGAGAAGGATGCAGCAGACAGATTGAAGAAACTTTTAAATGGCAGTCTTGGTGAAGGGAATGGCAAATAATAAAAATAAAGCGGTTACTAAAGATTATACGATGAGGGGTATAGCCGCATCACCGGGTATAGCGATAGGGAGGGTGTATATCCTTGACAGGACAAAACCTTGCATACTGAGGCATGCTATTGCGGATTCTCATATTGAGAATGAGATACAGAGGTTTAATCATGCTTTGGAAAAATCAAAGGCACAACTGATGGAGATACGGGAAAAGGCAAAGAAGGACATTGGCTCAAATCATCTCTATATACTTGATGCCCATATCATGATGCTGAAAGATGCCACACTTGTAGAAAATACCATAAACTTCATAAGAGGGCAGAGGGTTAATGCAGAATGGGCATTAAAAGAGTCGTTGGAAGGCTTTTTGAAAAAGTTTGAGGATATAAGTGATGAATATATCAGTGGAAGGAAGAAGGACATTGAGCAGGTTGTATACAGAATATTGAGGAATATGATAGGTCATCATTTGGAGAGCCTTGCCGATTTGGAGGAGCCTGTAATAATTGTGGCACATGACCTTACACCTGCTGATACAATTCAGATGAAGAGGGAGAAGGTGCTCGGTTTTGCTACTGATGCTGGGGGGAAGACATCTCATACAGGCATTATGGCATCTGCATTCGAAATCCCTGCTGTGGTAGGGCTTAAAAATATAACTGAGAAGGCAAAGAATGGTGATTCAGTTATTGTGGATGGGATTGACGGCTCGGTTATCCTTGCCCCGGACGCTGATACATTTCAATCGTTCTTAAAAAAACAGCAAAGGTTCAAGTATTATGAAAAGGAGCTCTTAAAATCAAAAGACCTGCCGGCAATAACAAAGGATGGCCACAGGGTTAAGCTCATGTCAAATATTGAGTATTCTGATGAGGTTGACCTTGCAATAAGATACGGTGCAGAGGGGGTAGGGCTTTACAGGACAGAATATCTCTATATGAATAAAGATGGACTGCCGACAGAGGAGGAGCATTTCCTTGATTATAAAAAAGTTGCAATGCGGGTAAAAAACAGTTACTCAATCATACGAACTTTAGACCTTGGTGGAGATAAGTTTATATCTGAATCAAAGACTGATAAGGAGAATAACCCTGCCCTCGGTTTAAGGGGCATAAGGCTATGTCTCAATAGAATAGATATTTTTAAAACACAGCTCAGGGGCATTTTGAGGGCAAGCCATTATGGGAGGCTGAAACTCATGTATCCTATGATTTCAAGCGTTGATGAATTGAGGGATGCAAACCAGATGCTGGAAGATATAAAAGGTGAGCTTAAATCAAAAGGAATCCCGTTTGATTCAGAAATTGAAGTTGGGGCTATGATAGAAACACCATCGGCATCTGTTATTACAGACCTTCTCTCCGAAGAGGTTGATTTCTTTAGTATAGGGACAAATGACTTGATTCAGTATACTTTGGCAATGGACAGAATAAATGAGCATGTTGCATATTTGTATCAGCCGCTCCACCCTGCAGTCTTGAGGATGCTTAAAAATATCATATCATCCGCAGAAAAGATAGGAATTCCTGTAAGTATTTGTGGTATGATGGGCGGTGATAATATACATACACTGATTCTTTTGGGGATGGGGAGGATAGAGTCTATAAGCATGGATCCCCACTCTATCCCTAAGGTTAAAAAATTTATACGGCAGATAAAGTATGGAGATGCGGTGAGGGTGGCACATGAGGTATTAAAATTAAAATCAACGGATGATGTAAAGAAATATTTAAGCGAAGAGATATCACGGATATATCCAGAGAATATGGAAGAGTATGACTTTTCTAATAAATCAATGTTAAGCAGAAAGGAGGACACCTCAGAATTACAAATTGCAGGTTGAAAATTTAAAAAATAAAAAATATAATTCAAACTTTAAAATTCAATTTAGGGAGGATTAGTTAATGGGCAGGACAAATTACTTTTTTACATCTGAATCGGTGACCGAAGGTCATCCTGATAAAATCGCAGACCAGATCTCTGATTCGGTTCTTGACGCAATCTATACAGAAGATCCTCACGGGAGGGTGGCATGTGAAACACTGGTAACCACAGGTCTGATATTTGTTGCGGGCGAGATTACAACAAAGGCTTATGTGGATATTCCAAAGATAGCAAGGGATGTTATAAAGGATATCGGTTATACAAGGGCAAAATACGGATTTGATTATGAGACATGCTCTGTAATCACATCCATAAAAGAGCAGTCCCCTGATATTGCTATGGGGGTTGACAGGGGCAAGGAAGAGGAACAGGGAGCAGGCGACCAGGGGCTCATGTTTGGATATGCAACAAATGAGACTCCGGAATTGATGCCCATGCCAATATCGCTGGCACATAAGCTTACAATGAAGCTTTCAGAGGTTAGAAAGAAGGATATTGTCCCATATTTGAGGCCTGACGGTAAGTCTCAGGTTACAGTGGAATATGTTGATGGAAAGCCTGTGAGGGTAGATACAGTAGTTATATCCACCCAGCACAGTCCTGATGTAACTTTGAAAGAGATTAAGGAGGATATGATAGAAAAGGTTATAAAGCCTGTCATTCCACATAAACTCCTGAATGAGGAAAAGATAAAATATCATATAAATCCTACAGGAAGATTTGTTGTGGGCGGTCCGATGGGGGACTGCGGGCTCACTGGCAGAAAGATTATAGTTGATACATACGGAGGGGTAGGCAGCCACGGAGGCGGCGCATTTTCAGGAAAAGACCCCTCAAAGGTGGACAGGTCGGCATCTTATATGGCAAGATATGTAGCAAAGAACCTGGTAGCCTCAGGGATAGCAGATAGATGCGAGGTTCAGATAGCCTATGCCATCGGTGTTGCTGAGCCGGTGTCAATCATGATTGACCCATTTAAGACAGAGAAGATTCCGCTAAAGAGGATAAATGAGATTGTGAGGGAATTTTTTGACATGAGGCCGTCAAAGATTATAAAGCATCTAAATCTGAGAAGGCCGATATACAGGAAGACTGCCGCCTATGGCCATTTTGGGAGGGAACTGCCTGAGTTTACATGGGAGAAGACTGACAAGGCTGATGCACTAAGAAAGGCAGCAGGACTATAAAAATATAGTAGGCAGTAAGTAGTAAGGAGTAAGCAGTAAAAAAACTTCTGCCTACTGCTTACTAAAAAAGAGGGGGATTAATGAAACCTAACTTAAAAGTGGTTGAGAAAGAAATGAATTATGATGTGAAGGATATTACACTTGCTGATAAGGGTAAGAAGAGGATTGAATGGGCAGATAATGACATGCCTGTTTTAAAATTAGTAAGGGAGAGGTTTGAAAAAGAGAAGCCTTTCGCAGGCCTCAAGATGTCAGCATGTCTCCATGTTACAGCGGAGACTGCAAATCTTGTCAGGACACTCAAGGCTGGCGGGGCTGATATGCTTTTATGTGCATCAAATCCCCTGTCAACACAGGATAATGTGGCCGCAGCACTTGTGAAACACTATCAGATTCCGGTATATGCAATAAAAGGGGAGGATAATGAGACATATTACAGCCATATAGAGGCAGCAATTAAGCATAATCCTGTAATAACTATGGATGATGGTGCTGACTTGGTATCTGCCATTCACTCCAAATATCCTCAAATGAACAAACAAATAATTGCCAGCATGGAGGAGACAACTACAGGCGTAATAAGACTCAGGGCTATGGAGAGGGATGGGGCATTAAAATTCCCTGTAATTGCAGTGAATGACGCAGAAACAAAACATTTTTTTGACAACAGATACGGGACAGGACAGTCAACAATTGATGGTATAGTAAGGGCAACGGATATCCTCCTCGCAGGTAAGAATGTTGTGACTGCGGGTTACGGATGGTGCGGCAAGGGATTTGCCATGAGGGCAAAGGGTATGGGTGCAAATGTTATAGTTACCGAGATAAATCCTATTAAGGCTATTGAGGCTGCAATGGACGGATTCAGAGTCATGCCGATGATAGAGGCTGCAAAAGAGGGAGACCTATTCTGTACACTCACAGGGGACATGCATGTAATAAGGAAAGAACACATAGAGGTCATGAAGGACGGCGCCATGCTCTCAAATTCGGGGCACTTTGATATAGAGATTGATATTAAAGGGTTAAAAGAACTGTCAGTAAAGCTTAATAAGAATGTAAGGGATTTTGTTGATGAATATGTATTAAAAAACGGCAGGAGGATATATCTATTGGGAGAGGGGAGGCTTATAAATCTTGCTGCTGCTGAGGGACATCCTGCCTCTGTTATGGATATGAGCTTTGCGGTTCAGGCTCTTGCATCTGAATATGCTGTAAAACAGAAGGGGAATCTCAAGGCAAAGGTGTATAATGTTCCAAAAGATATTGACGAATGGGTTGCATCCCTTAAACTCAAATCTATGGGTATAGATATTGATGAATTAACCGAGGAGCAAAAGAAGTATTTAGAGTCATGGGAGATGGGAACATAACAAAGAGTTAAGGAGTTAAAGAGTTATGGGGTTAGGGAGTTAGAGAATCAGAGAACTCCTCTACTCCTTAACTCCTCCACTTTTTAACTCAAAAAGGGAGGGTTTATGCCAGAGGAAAAGGATGATGAGTTGGAGGATTTTGAAAAGGAATTACTCAATAAGGCAGAGGCAGCCGGGGGATCAAAGAAGAAAGCTGTAATGCTTCTTGTAGTTATAATTATATTGGGAGGTGTATTTGTTGGAATTAAATACCTCTCTTCATTCAAGAAACCTGCTGAAAAAGTAGAGATTGTTCAGCCGCCACCTGCTCCCGAAAAAGAGGTATTGACGGTAGAGGAGACCCCTTCACCTCCGCCGCCTGAAGTAAAAGAGGCTCCTGTTGTTGAAGCCCCTCCTCCTTCAGAAAAGAAATATACTGTTCAGGTTGGAACTTATATATATAAAAGTAGTATGGATGCTGTATTAAAGGATATAAGAGAAAAGGGTTTTACCCCTTTCGAAAAAAGGGGAATATCAGAGATTTCTGCATATCAGGTTGATGTAGGCGAATTTCAGAATGCAGAAGAAGTAAGGAATATAGTCAAAAAACTTGTAACAAATGATATAGAGGTGAAGTTTAAGATTATCTCTCCCGGCTTATATACACTTTCGGCTGGTGTATTTTATGATAAGCAAAGGGCTGAAGAGTTCAAGAATACATTAGTTGAAAAAGGGTATCCAGCAAATGTTGTTGAAGAGAAGAAAAAGAGAAAGGTATATATACTGAGGATGGGCGATTTTGATGATTACAAGGGAGCAAAAGATACCAGTAGTACACTTGCAGATAAGGGTATAAATTCTATTGTAGTAAAATTGCCCGAAACCGTTAAGACAAACTGAACAAAATCCTGATTTTAGCCACAGAGACACAGAGGCACAGAGAAAAATATAAATATTTTAAAAAGTTTTTAATATCTCTGTGTCTCCGTGCCTATGGCAGATTTTATAATTGCCGAAGTGGTGGAATTGGCAGACACGCATGTTTGAGGGGCATGTGGGGTAACCCGTGGGGGTTCGAGTCCCCCCTTCGGCACCATATAAGTTAATCCTTTCATAATCTCTCCTCATATTCTTTAGAAAGCATCAGAAAGCCTCCGGAGTATGCTACTGCTGATAGGATAAGTGCAGTCTTAAATCCAAAAGTCAGGGCTATTATTATAACAAGGATAGAACTTACCACAGAGGAGCATCCGTTGATGCACCATGCCCACGGTATTATTTTGGTATTATATCTCTCCAAGAGTTTTATGCCTGTCGGAAACGGTATCCCCATAAAAAATCCAAGTGGAAATAGAAGGATAAATGAAAGAGTCTGCCGATAGATAATAGATTCAAATAATATTCTATTAAATAGATAGGGGAGAAGAATGGAGTATATGATAATCAATCCGCATAAGATTATTAGGAAAAATTTGAATTTGCGGATTATAATTTCATATCCCTTATCCCTGAAATACCTCCCTGAGAGATAACTCCCCGTCCCTGAGGAAATTAAGATGGTAAAGAGGACAGTTGTTATTGAATAGACAGGATGCCCTAAAAATAGTATAAACTGCTGTATCATGCTTATCTCGGCAAACATAAAGCCTATCCCAATCAATAGAAAATAGAGGAGGAAAGAAATATCCTTCATCTTAAATATTTCTAAGTTTATTTTTCTTAGAAATAATAAAGGAAGAATTATAAATACAATACTTACAACCAATGCCTGAATAAAGACAACAGGGATAAGATACCCTCCCTCAAAAAATGGCTGCCACTTTCTTCCAAATGTATTATATGTCTCAGCTATTGTATTCCACTTGAAAAAGTGGTGAAAAAATGGTCTGTCATCAATAACAGGTGTTACATCAAAAATATAATTATTAAAAAAATTTTTCCTCTCATCAGGATTAAATATCTTTGTTAACAGATTAAAATATAAAGGCTCCTGAAATCTATTATAAATATTAGTCTCTTCCTTTTTTATGCCGGGATAGTATTCAATGTCAAAATGTCTCTCTTTACAAAAATCCTTAATCTTATTAATATCATCACTGTTTAATTCACCTTTTTTAATTATAATTGTGATTGTCCCCCATGTTCTTACAACAGATATATGTTTTTCGGGTGATATAATCCCCATCTCCTCAAGTGTCTTTATGGCTGTACTGACAACCTTAAGCTCATGTCTCGGCGGCGGGAGCAGATAGAGAGTAATTGTAAGGATTCCATTTTCATTAAGGTGTTCAATATAGTCTCTGAATGCCTCAACTGTAAATCTGTAGTCCTCTGTCAATCCGTATATGCCTGTAGATGATGAGGCAAATGCATCGCCTGGTGAAATCTGAATAATGTCATATCTGTTTTTTGACTGCCGTATAAAAGTCCTCCCGTCTCCCGATTTAATACCTATTTTTTCTTTATCATAGATTCCTCCTGAAAATTCTCTATAATCATTTTTTACAATCTCGGTAAGGAGCGGGTAAAATTCTACAGATTCGATATTAGTTGCTCCATGGTATATTGCAGAAAGCATATCCAGCCCGCCTCTCGGGTCAAATATGAGGATATTATCGGGCTTAATAAGATAATACGGCATAGCAGATGGCAGATAATCTGTGAATGCTATCTCATCTTTATTGCCAGTGAATCTCGTAACTGCATTCAGGCTGCCGCCATCTACAGTAAGCCCGAGCTGTTCAGGCAGTTCCCCCTGAAACTTAAGGCTTAAGCCCGGGGCAAATCTCACAGCCCCGCTCTTTATCACATCTACCCTTGATATGGAGTCCCATTTTGTTTTTATAGTTTTTGCATCAGGATAGCGGAGTGCAGAGGAGAGTCCTTTATATGGTGATATGGCAATCTCCATAAATGTTGGGGAGAAAATTATAATTGATAGCGGGATGGCAATGAGAAAGAAACGATATGGAACCCCCTTTTTTTTTAGATAGAAAAAGGCTGATGCGAGTATTCCTGAAATTGACGCTACTGCAACAGCATTTGATGCACCAAACAGGAAAAATATAAATAGTGAAATGATACACCCGCTTCCAGCACCCAGAAGGTCGGAGAAATATATCCTATGCACCTTTTCACTGAACTTGGATATGGCAATAGATATGGTCATCCCTGAGAAAAAGAATGGAATGGAAAAGAGGATGTAATAAAATAAGATATAGATTATCTGCATAGAGTCCCATGCAATCTTAATCGGGTCAAAGGCTATCTGGTTTGAAATGATGTATGCCAATGGCGAAGATATGGCAAAAAGGAGGGCAGAATTTGATAAAAGGGTGTAAGTATCTCTCTTTAAAATAGATGGAAAGAGCATAAGGAATGTCCCGCTAATACCGTATCCGAGTAATGCCATGCTTACCACCATAAATGCAAAGTGATACCACTGTGCAATAGAAAAAATCCTTGTCAAGGATATTTCAAAGAGAAGGGTTGAAAGAGAGGTAAGATATATCCCAATATATAAAAAATTAGATTCTCTGGAGAGGTATTTCATAATGAATCATGGGCTGCAGATTATGTGAATACAATTATACTATATAATCCACAATTCTTGATTATTATTGACGGGGATATTTGTTTGGTTTAATTTAAGGATATGTATAAAAAGAACCCAGAATTCAGAATTCCGGGGCACCCATCCTGTGGATGGGTCGCAGAATTTAGAATTTTAAAAATCTTTACCCTATTGTCAATTGCCGGTCTTCTATCTCTGATGTTTGTATTAAAATCAGTGGCTGAGAATCCAAAAAAGAGGTTTAGTGGGACAAGGCTGCTTATGGGGACAACGGTTGAAGTTATTATAGTTGATGATAATGAAAAGGTTGCCAGAAAAGCTATAAATGATGCCTTTTCTGCAATGGAGCGGATTGACAGACTTATGAGCAATTTTAAGGAGGATAGCGATATCTCAAAGATAAACAGGGGCGCCGGGATTGAAGATGTGGCAGTTGATGGAGATGTGATAGAGGTTATCAGGAAATCTATATACTATAGTGAAATATCTGATGGCGCCTTTGATATAACCGTGGGAGGGGCGGAAGAACTTTACGATTTTGGAAATGGAGGCAAACTTCCTGAAGAGCATAAATTTAAGAATGCTGTTAAAGATATTGGATATAAGAATATCAGAGTTAAGGGAAATACTATTCATTTTTTCAAAAAGGGAACAAAACTTGATTTAGGAGGGATTGCGGCAGGATATGCAGTTGATAAAGGGATAGAGGCGATCAAAATGTGTGGGATAAATAATGCCCTTATTAATGCCGGCGGTGATATAAGGGCGATTGGCGAGAGTGAGAATGGTCAATGGAAGGTAGGGGTATTACATCCGAGAGAGGATGACAGACTCAAAGATACCTTATTACTTAAGAATCTCTCTGTGGCAACATCAGGCGACTATAGAAAATATTTTATTTCAGGAGGAAAGAGATATCATCATATTTTAAATCCGACTACAGGACTGTCTACGGAAGGGATTCAAAGTGTGACTGTGGTTGCACCCCTTGCAGTTGATGCCGATGCCCTTTCAACTGCCGTATTTGTTCTGGGAAAAAAAAGAGGGATGGAATTAATAGAGAGGTTAAAGGATGTTGAAGGGATTATAATAGATTCAGATGGAAAAGTCATATATTCCTCAGGTATCAATAAATATATTTTACACTGATAATATAGGAGGCTTATTTAAACACTTGACAAAGTGCCGTAGATAAAATAAAGTTATATTATACCGCGGGGTGGAGCAGTCTGGTAGCTCGTCGGGCTCATAACCCGAAGGTCGCAGGTTCAAATCCTGCCCCCGCTACCAAAGTCAAGTATCTCCAGAGATTTTAAAAAAAACAAGGCTCTTCGTGGTGGTTATTGTTCAATGGTCAGTATTTAAAAACCGAATGGTTTTTTATACTTTTACGGCTTATTGATTACTGTTTTTAAAAAATGTCCTGTATACGACCTCGGATTTTTTACTACCTCCTCAGGGGTTCCAGATGTAACAATCTCACCGCCAGAATCACCGCCCTCCGGACCGAGGTCTATAATATGGTCTGCCGTTTTTATCACATCAAGATTATGTTCAATCACCACTACAGTATTTCCTGCGTCGGTCAGGCTGTTTAATACATCAAGAAGTTTCTGTATGTCTGCGAAGTGAAGCCCTGTCGTCGGCTCGTCCAGTATATACAATGTTCTCCCTGTGCTTCTCTTTGAAAGCTCTTTAGAAAGCTTTACCCTCTGTGCCTCACCGCCTGAAAGGGTTGTGGCAGCCTGTCCGAGCTTTATGTAATCCAGCCCCACATCAGAAACAGTCTGGAGTTTGGATTTTATTGAAGGGATATTTTCAAAAAATATTAATGCCTCGCTGACTGTCATATCAAGGACATCTGCTATATTCTTCCCTTTATATTGTATATCAAGTGTCTCCCTGTTAAATCTCTTTCCCTTACAGACCTCGCATGTGACATATATATCAGGCAGGAAGTGCATCTCTATCTTTATAATCCCGTCGCCTGCACACGCCTCACACCTGCCCCCCTTGACATTGAAGCTGAACCTCCCCGCCTTGTAGCCCCTCTTTCTTGATTCAGGAAGCTGTGCGAAGAGGTCTCTTATGAGATTAAATACACCTGTGTATGTTGCAGGATTGGAGCGGGGTGTCCGTCCTATCGGGGATTGGTCTATGTCTATCACCTTGTCTATAAATTCAATCCCTTTAATTTCTGAAAACCTCCCCGGTTTTTCTGTGGACTTCCAAAAGACCTGTGCAAGTGCCTTATAGAGTATGTCAATAATAAGGGTGCTCTTGCCTGAACCTGACACACCTGTAATACATGTGAATAAACCAAGGGGTATTGATACATCTATGTTTTTGAGATTATTCTGGGATGCACCGAGAATCTTTAGATGGTCGCTGTTGCCATTTCTCCTTTTCTTCGGAACTGGTATTGACAGGGCATCAGAGAGGTATCGCCCTGTCAGTGAAGCCTTATCTGATAAAATCTCTTTTGGAGAGCCGCAGGCAACTACACTGCCGCCGTGAACCCCTGCACCGGGACCAAGGTCAATTATATAATCCGCAAGTAATATTGTATCCCTGTCATGCTCTACCACAATAACCGTATTCCCTATATCCCTCAACCTTATAAGTGTATCAAGGAGTCTCTTATTGTCCCTCTGATGAAGACCTATACTCGGCTCATCAAGAATATATAAGACACCCATGAGGCTTGAGCCGATTTGGGTTGCGAGCCTGATTCTCTGCCCTTCACCGCCTGAAAGCGTTGCAGATGTCCTGTTAAGTGTGAGGTAATCAAGCCCTACATCCTTCATAAATCCGAGCCTCTCCTTTATCTCCTTCAATATCCTTCTTGCAATTGTCCACTCCTGTTCTGTAAGGGAGAGGGAATTAAAAAAATCTATTGTCTCTCGGACAGAGAGGGCTGTAAGCTCCATTATGGATTTCCCCCCTACCTTTATTGACAGACTCTCAGGCTTGAGCCTTGCCCCCTTACAGGCAGGGCATGGAGTCATGCTCATATACTCCTGAATCTCCTCCCTTATGTATTCGGATTCCGTCTCCTTATATCTCCTCTCCAAATCAGGTATTACACCCTCAAACTCCCTATGATAGAAGTGCCTTCGGTTGTCCCTCTCATAGAAGAACTTTATCTGTTCATCCCCTGAACCGTATAGGATAATATCCTGAATCTTTTTATTCCCGATTGAGGCCTTCGGGGACAGGTCTAAATCCATGAATGGAGTATCAAGGCTGAATCCGTAGTGGTCGGACAGACACTGGAGCATCTGATAGAAATATACCGATGTCCTCTTTTCCCAGGGTTTAATTGCACCATCCCTCAAAGATATGCTTTTATCAGGGATAATGAGGTCTGCATCAATGTGCATATCAGTCCCAAGTCCGTCACACTCAGGGCAGGCACCATGAGGGCTGTTAAACGAGAACATGCGAGGTACAAGGTCAGGATAGCTTATATTGCAATAAAGGCAGGCAAACTTTTCGCTAAAGAGAAGCTCATCTTTATCATCTACGGTTACAATGACAATCCCATCCGCCATCTTTAAGGCAAGCTCTATTGAATCAGCAAGCCTCCTCTCTATTCCCTCTTTTATAACAATCCTGTCAACGACAGCCTCAATTGTGTGCTTCTTATTCTTATCAAGCTCAATCTTCTCTGTAATCTCCCTCATCTTCCCATCTACTCTAACCCTTACAAACCCCTGTCGCTGCAGGTTCTCAAATTCTTTTCTGTATTCACCCTTTCTATCCCGGACAATCGGAGAGAGTATCTGAATCTTTGACTTCTCAGGGAGAGATTTCACCCTGTCAACAATCTGCTGGACTGTTTGAGATGCTATCGCCCTTCCGCATTTGTAACAATAGACCTTCCCTATACGGGCATAGAGCAGCCTCAGATAATCATAAATCTCTGTTACTGTGCCGACAGTTGAGCGGGGATTTTTACTTGTTGTCTTCTGCTCTATAGAAATGGCAGGTGACAGCCCTTCTATATATTCAACATCAGGCTTCTCCATCTGCTCAAGGAATTGGCGGGCATAGGCAGAGAGAGATTCCACATACCTCCTCTGTCCCTCTGCATAGATTGTATCAAATGCGAGTGAGGATTTCCCTGAACCAGAAAGCCCTGTGATTACCACAAGCTTATCCCTCGGTATCTCTAAATCTATATTCTTTAGATTATGCTCCTTCGCACCCTTTATGATGATTTTTTTGTTATTCATACTTCTTTTTGCCACAGACTTTCACGGACTTAAATACATAATAAAATTATAAGGAGAAAGGGAGAACAGGGGATAAAGAACAAAAAAGAATTAGGACACAGATTTACACTGATAAACACAGATTATTAAAATCTTTATCCTGACTTTTCTGTGTTCATCTGTGTCCAATATTTTTCTCCCTTTCCCAAATTTCCCCATTTCTCCTTAATCTTTTTGTTTTTTTGTCTGTGTAAGTCTGTGGCTAAATATTTTCTTTTTCCTTTGCCTCATCCCACAACTTATCCATCTCCTCAAGCGAGACATTTTTAAGCTCTCTCCCCTGTTTTGCAATCTCCTCTTCAATATAGTGAAACCTCTTTATAAACCTGCTTATTGTCTTTCTCAAGGCATCTTCGGGATTTACTTCAATAAAACGGGCTATATTGACGAGGGCAAATAACAAATCACCAAGTTCATTCTCCATCTCCTCAGCATTTTTATCTGAAAATGCCTTTCTGAACTCATCCATCTCCTCCTCAACCTTTGCGAATACCTGATCTATATGCTCCCAGTCAAACCCAACCCTCGCAGCCTTATCCTGAAGCCTGTGAGCCATAAGGAGTGATGGAAGTTCCTTCGGAACCCCGTCAAGGACTGATTTTCTCTCCTCATACCCCTTTTCCCTCTTTTTAATGTCTTCCCACTGTGCAAGTGCATCCTTTGCACTAATCCCCCACTTCCCCCCTTTATTAAAGGGGGGTGAAGGGGGGTTAAATACATGGGGGTGTCTTCTTATCATCTTTTCATGTATCTTTTTAATCACATCGTTTATATCAAATTCCCCCATATCCTTTGAAATCTGGGCATGAAATAGTATCTGAAAGAGCAAATCCCCAAGCTCCTCCTTTATCTTTTCAGGCTTCCCCTCATCAATCGCCTCAAGGACTTCATAGGTTTCTTCAATCAGATACGGCTTCAGGGACTTTCGGTTCTGCTCCTTGTCCCACGGGCAGCCGTCATTACCACGCAGTCTTTCCATTATTTTTACAAGGTCTTCAAACCTCACCTTCTTCATATTTTAAATATAACAAAAAAATGCAAAGTAGCCAAAGGGAAATCTATTATTGAGAGATTAAGGTGAGGGTTATTCAATCTTTATAAAGACATCATCAATTGCCTTCTGGATTTCAATTGTCTTCTGGATGGATGTAACAATATTGCAGTAATGCTTTATATCATCAAGGGACAGGCTTCTTCCCTTCCTATCCTTTAACCACTTATTACAAACCTGATAGCCGCCTATTTGATATTCCCAGATATCCTTTGTAATCCCTTCAAAATACTGGCTCTGGTTGATGTAAAGATGTTTTTCGTCATATCTTAATTTCTCAACCTTAAAATTTCCCTTGCCCTGCAGTCTGGCAGCAGGTTTGTCAATCTCTGTTGATTTTAGTAAATGCAAATCAACAAGTCTTTTCCCATATTCAGCCATCTTGATAAAGAGTTTGTAATCTTTTTTGAAGGGGATTCTTGGAAAATCTATCCTTAAAAATTCAGCATACTTTGTGCGGTAGGTGTTTGAGTAAAGAATGGCGTAGATGTAATAAAAGATTTGTTCTGGGGATGGCGTCTTCCCGAAATCCATTGTTAATTGTTCAATTATTACTTGTGATATATTCGGCTTTTTTGCCAAGTAATCTGCTTCTGGTTCAAAGAGCATCATGACTCTACTCATAGATTGTTTTTTAGGATTATCTTTTTTCTGGTAAATATACAAGGGCAAAAGAAATGCTATTCCTTTATTGCTGAGCGTTACACGACTTTCAATAATATTATTTGATACAAAGACATGATTAAAAACTCCTTCTGCAACCTGCCTAACTGTAACCAACCCTAAATTCTCCTGCATCATGTGTTGCATGACTTCCCCGCGGGAGCGTTCTATAACTGCATCATGATAGAATATCCACTGTTCATCAAAAGGGCGATATAAAATCTTTATTATTGAGTCCTCCCAATTTTCCTCTTTCCTTATCTTTTCTCTTGCGTCTTTTAATTTCCAGTTTGATTTATCCTTTAAACCAAAAGTCTGCCTGATAATTTCATCAGGCATCTTTTCATCACAAAACATCCTGATTCGTCTTTTAAGTGTTTCTTTATCATAATCAATTACAAAATTATCTCTTGCAGTAACTACTCCTACACTATTTACAGGAAAAATATCAGTTATCTTTGGATAACTTTCATATAACTTTAAGAGTTTCTCCTCTCTTGGTATAAAAAGATAGAATTCAGATTTTGGCTTCAGCCTTTTCCATTTTGTTGTTTTCATGTAATGGTTTTCCAACCATTTGTATTTATCTTCACGAAGACCATAGAGGTCAGCATGGAAAACCTTACACTCATTGTCATTGCGAGCCGAAGGCAAAGCAATCTCTCTCTTTGAAATTGCGGAGCCTGTTCCGAACCTGTCTTGAGATTGCTTCGGCTCACTTTGTGAGTCTCGCAATGACAGACGAGGAATCTCGTTCCTCGCAATGATATCCTTCCTCTTTACAAAAATTGCAATGGCTACTCCCTGCTGAATATCAAAGACATTCTCATCTTTACTTCCATCAGGACATTTTTCTTTTTTGAGACTGTTGCCATGTAAGTCTAAGATGTAAATCTCATTAAAGCTATTCATCAAGGACTGACGCATACCCCTGAAGGTCGGGTTGTCAAGGTAACTGTGATTAGTAATAAATCCCAAAACACCTTCACCAGCATTATCAATCTTCCACTGGGCAAAGCGGATAAATTTTACATAGTCATCCTGAAGCCACTTAGGGTTTTTCTCACCGAGAGGCTTTCCATCAACCTTATAGTAAGCCTTAATCTCTGTTGAAATCCAATCTCCGATATTGGTTGAATGCCCTGAATAGGGCGGGTTGCCAAGGATTACAAGAATAGGCTGTTCTTTCTTAACTTTGCCTGCCAGATGGGATTCTTCGGAAAGAGAAGACATGCCGGGCAGTTCTGTCTGGGCAAGTTCTTCCATTTCAAGGGTATTTGTTAAATAGAGTTTAAATCTGTCATCCTCATGGAGTCTGTAGCCAAGCTCCTCTAATAAAAAAGACATCTTGAGATGCCCTACTGCATAGGGTGCCATTATAAGCTCAAAGGCATAAAAGTTTTTGAGGATATGCTCTTTTATGAATTTTTCTTTACCGCCTTCGCCATATTTGCTGACGAATTCGTCAACTGCTAATTTAGACGCCTCAGCTAAAAATGTAAGTGTCCCCGCGGCAGGGTCTAATACTGTAACTGAGTTACTTACAAATCCATCCTTTCTGTTAAAATCATTTTTCAGGATGTTATGCAAAGAATGGACAATATAGGAGACAACAGGTTCAGGGGTGTAATAAACTCCTCTCTTTTCCCTTGTTTGAGGGTCGTATTCTGTAAGAAAGGTCTCATAGAAATGGACAACAGGGTCTTTCCCCTTTCCTTCATGAAAGTATTGATGGAGTATCTTATTTACATCTGTAACTGACAGAACTTCTGAAATATCATCAATAATCCATTCCATCTGTTTTGGTAAATCACCAAGAGAGACAAACTTAAAGACATCTCTCAAGATTCCAATGGTGCGTGGGATATTATCGTAGGCAAGTTTTCTATTGAAGCTGTTCTCTGAGCGTGTTCTCGCTGCAAAGAGTCCATAAGTAATAGTTTGTGAATAAAGGTCTGCAAAGTCCTCTTTTGAAAGACCGCTTATAAGGTATTTTCTGAATGCCTCATAAAAGCCTAAAATAAAGCCTTTTCCTCTCCTCTCCTCTTCATTCAACTCCTGCGTAATAACCTCATCCTTTAAAAACCTTGTCCTCTTTGCCAATTCAATTGCAAGGGTCTTGGCGTCATAAACCTTTGGCAGGGAAAAGGAGAAGAATTTTTCCAACAGGTTAAAAAATTCAGCCTCTTTTTCTACAGGAGGGATGGTTTTGAGTTTGTGAATAATAAAGGGTCTTGAGATAAGAACTCTATCTGTCAATTCACCGTTGCGATAGAGTCTGAATTCTGAAAAATTTGTTAATATAAGATTTGGGAATGTTTGAAGATAACGTTTTAGCTGGTCTGTAGTTTCTATCTGGTCTAAATGCTCAACCCCCCTGTGTCCCCCCTTATTAAGGGGGGAATTAAAGGGGGGTGCTTTGGCTTCAATGTAGCCGACTATATGCTGTTTCCCATCCCAGATTCTTAAATCAGGATTGCCTGCCTCTGTCTTTTTGGGAAGGGTAGTTATATGAATATTTTTAAGACCCTGATGTTCCTTATATCTATCTAATAGGTCTTCAAGACAGGAGTAATAGCTTTCCTCTCTTGCATCGCCCCGACTGGCTTTCTCAAATATCTCTTTCAGATAGGCTTTTAACATTTTGTGCCGGTAAGGTAAGATTCATACTGCCTGTTCTGTAGCCTTCTAAATCAACTGTCACATATTTAAAACCGATTTCTTTAAGCCTCTTTGATATTTTTTCTGATGTGCCATTATTAAAGAGCTTTTTAATTTCGTCTTTTGAAACCTCTATCCTTGCCATTTCATCATAGTGTCTGACCCTTACCTGCCTGAATCCCATAGACAGCAAAAAATCTTCAGCCTTATCAACCATACTGAGCTTATCAGAGGTTATCTCTTTTCCATAGGGGAATCGGGATGCAAGACATGCAAAGGACTGCTTATTCCATGTTTTTAGCTCCAGTTCCTTTGATAATGCCCTTATATCTTCCTTTGTAAATCCAGCCTCTTTTAAGGGACTCCTGACACCCAATTCCTCTGCTGCCTTTCTCCCGGGCCTATAGTCGGATACATCATCTAAATTTGAACCATCTGCAACAAATCTTATTTTCTCTTTCTCTGCCACTTCTTTTAATTTGCCGAAAAGTTCACCTTTGCAAAAGTAACATCTGTTAGGCGGGTTTTCCTTGAAGCCTGAGATATTAAGCTCCTCCGATTCTATTACAATATGTCTTATGCCAATCTCCTCTGCCAATGTTTTTGCCTCTTTAAATTCCCTTTCCGGATATGTGCTTGATGTTGCAGTTACTCCAATGACATTTTCACCCAACTCATCCTTTGCCACTTTTAAGAGAAAAGTGCTGTCCACACCTCCAGAGAATGCAACTATAACACTCCCCATTTCTCTCAGGATGTTTTTTAATGTTTCAAATTTCAAATGAAGTTCATGCATAGAAATAATAAACTCTTTTTATTAGCCACGAAGACTCAAAGACACGAAGAAGATTTTTTAAAATCGAGAATTAAACTTTGTGTCTTCGTGCCTAGCGAGTCTTTTGAGTTATTGTTCTTATTACTCCAGCTTATTCATCACGAGACCTGTCAGGAGCTTAGGATAGAAAAATGTTGATTTCTGCGGCATCTTCTCACCTGCGGCGGCAACATCCTTAACCTCTTCTATCTTTGTAGGATTTAAGAAAAGGGCTATCTGGTATTTGCCCGCCTTTACATCTTTTATAGCCTCATCTCCGCTTATGGTATAGGTTATGTTTTTCTGCTCTGCAAGATTTTTTTCACTTATTCCCAGAACCTTTTCAATTAAAAGGGTATGAAGGATTGTGACATCAAGTTTTTTCCATGACGGATGCCTTGAATTTGTAATTAACCTGTCTAAAACATCCTCATCCTTCAGTGTGAGTAAAAGATACTCATCATTTCCGAGATACATACCAAATATATGCTCCTTTTCACCCCTCTCTTTTATATCTGAGAAAAGTTTTTGTTTAACAGTCTTTTCATCAGATTCATTAAAAGAAAGTTTTTCAATATTAAAAAATTCCCCTGCCTTCTCAACTATTTTCTTCTTATCAAAATCTGATAGGTTACTTACAAGCCTGTGGATTGGCAGTATGGAAAGCCCTTCGGAGTTTGTATTGGTGAAATACATCATTACATAATTATATAGTTCTTCACCTGAAAAATTGGGCAATTTCCCTCTCATTTCATTACGGTAATTGATTGCAGTCTCATATCTGTGATGCCCGTCTGCAATAAATATCTGCTTATCAGACATAACACTCGTGATTATCTTTATTGCCCTGTTATCTCTTATTGCCCAGAGTGTATGCCTCATCCCTGCATCATCAACCATGTCATATAAGGGAGAATGTCTCATGTAATCTTTTAATACCGAATCTATTCTCTTCGACGGGTCGGAGAAGAGGCCGAATATTGAGCTAAAGTTTGCATTACAGTGCTGCATGAGTTTAAGCCTATCTTCTTTTGGCTTTGCGAGTGTATTTTCATGCGGGTGTATCTTCCCCTCACCAAAATCTTCTAATTTTGATAAGGCGATAAAGCCGAGCCTCCTCTTCTTCTCAAATCCTTCAGTTTCGCCAAGGTGGTATTCCTGTGAATATACATAAATAGAGGGGAAGGCATCTTTAATGAGGATACTATCCCTCTGCCATGAATCAAAAGAGTCCCTCGCCTTTGTATAACGGTTGTTATCAGGAGTATCACTGTCTGATTCCTTGCCAAGTATGAGCCTCACCACATTATTTTCATGCCTCTTATACAACTCCTCCTGTTCCGCAGGTGATATAACATCATATGGAGGTGCGACCACATCCTTAATGTCTCTTATCTTTTCTTTATTGTATAAAATGCCCTTAAAAGGTATTATCTTTGCCATTATCTGCCTCGCATCTCCCTTCTTTAGTTGCTAAAAGTAAAATCCTTTGCCTACGTTTTCATTATATCAAACTTTTTTTATTTGTCTATTCGGTTTTATGTTATATTATGATGAATTTATGGGGTTTTAAATATGCTGACATATCATGAAATCGCCATAAGGTTAATACTATCAACCATACTTGGCGGGATAATAGGAATTGAAAGAGAGAGGAGAAATCAGCCTGCCGGGTTAAGGACACATATAATTCTGTGTGTCGGTTCAACCCTCATGATGCTGGTCTCCATACATGTGGCACAGGAGATAGGAAATCCTGAGAATTCCGACCCCGGGAGGATTGCAGCACAGGTTGTCAGTGGTATTGGTTTCCTTGGGGCAGGTGCAATTCTTCGCTTTGGTGTTTCCATAAAGGGGCTTACCACTGCTGCAAGCCTCTGGACTACTGCCGGAATTGGGTTAGGAGCAGGGTCAGGGTTTTATGTGGGTTCGTTACTTGCTACAATAATAATCATTATTTCATTGAGCCTGTTGAGTAAGTGGGAGAAGGTATTTCTTGCAAGCAAGGGTACCAGGAGCATCAATTTAGTGGCAAAGGATGTACCTGATATTATCGGAAAGGTTGAAAAGATACTGAATAAACATGGTATTACAATAACAACAATTCAGATATACAGAAATATAGTAAGGGATTCTCTGGATATCATTGCCACAGTGACAACGGTTCCGGGACTAAACATTAGTGCGCTTTCAAATGACCTCACATCTTATGGTGAGGTTTCTGAGGTGGAGATACAGTAATAAAAAGTAAAGGCACGGGTAAAGGTAAAAATTTTTTCTCTGAAACTATGACTTTCTGACTCCTTGATAATAAAAGTTCTGTGTCTTCTGTGGTTAATGCATTATTTAGGTTAAAATATCCCTGCCATTCATTATCATAAGATAAAATGATAAAAACGAGATGAAAAGAAAAACAAGAATAAGGTTTCTATTATCCATCCTTTTTTTCTTATTCTTCTTAGCTGCTCTAATTAATCTTGCCCCCATCTTTCTAAATATAAATAATTATAAGGGATTAATAGAAAAGAGGCTGAGTGACTATACGAGGTCATCTATCTCCATAGGCAATATACAGTTTGCAATAAAGAACGGAATAGAATTGGAGTTGAACAATGTATCAATAAAAGAAAGAGAAACCGAATTAAGCATATTCTCATCAAAAAGGATAAAGACACTTATAAAGATTACCCCCCTCATCAAACAAAGGACAATAGTAATCAGAAACTTATATATTGAAGGTGCAGATATATCCGCAAGTAGGGACAGAGAAGGGTATTTTAATATTTCAAGGATAATTTCTAATTACACTACACCGCCCTTAGAACTCAAGGCTGAGAAGGAAAGGGGATATGTCTTAGAAGAGAAGAAATCAATCTTTTTGCTGGTCAAACATTTTTTAAGTACTCTTCAGTTTGAGTTTATACCTATGTTGAGTGATATTAGGATAATTGACAGCCATCTAACCTTTATAGACAACTTTATATCTGAAAAACCTAACCTTATTGAGTTTAATAAACTGAATATGATTGTAGAAAAACCCTTCTTCCGCAAACTGATGAAATTTAAAGCAAACGGAATCTTAGTAAATGAGTATCAACCCTCAACAATTGAACTAACCGGGACAATAAAAAATGCGATACGGGATACTGAATATGCAGAACAGCACCATCATTTTATTTATCTATATCTCACCAATTTTAATTGGGGAGGGCATATAAAGGTCAATTCATTGCCTCTAAACCGATTCAGTGATTATCTGAAAAAATATTTTCCACCCGAGATATCGGTTATAGGCAGTCAGCAGGAGGGATTGCTTAATATTGATACTTCGATAGAGGGAAATTTAAAAGATGGATTTGAATCTTCAGGGGACATAATCTTCAGGGCATTAGATTTTTCTCAATATGGCTCTAGTGATAAAGGTTTTAGGAGAGAGGTGCTTTCTGACCCAACAAAGCCTCATCAAGCCTCTATTAAGTATATGCTGAACTTAAAGGGGGATTTACTAAATTTTGAAAATATCCAATTTAAAGTAGAAGACTTATTGATTAATGGCAAATGCTCAATTTATGGATTTAAGCCTGATGAAACCACAATTAACCTTGACCTTTCCATACCCAGATTGGATATAGATAAAAGTAAAAGGTATATAAGAGGAAAGATTCATTCTTCAAAGGCTTCAGAAATTTTTGAAGATATTATTAAGGGAGGGGAATTGGAAGTCAAGAGGGTGAACTTTTCAGGAAAGTTAAGAGAATTGATAAATTTAGGCGACTCTTCAAATTTTAAATTACTTTCAGGGGTTGTTGATGTTAAGGATTTAAGTCTGGATATAGAAAAAGGGGGGTATCCATTAAGAAAGCTAAAAGGCTTGATAACATTAAAGGACGGAAATCTGATATTCTCGGATGTAACCGGCAATTATGAGGGATGTAGAATTATTAGTCTCAAAGGCTCTATTTCAGAGCTTTTATCTATTCCATATTTAAGACTTTCTATAAAAGGGGATGCAGATATTCGCAAAGCAAAAGACACTTTATTAAAGCATGTTCCACTGCAGTATAAAAAAAATATAGATGCTAAATCAGGTATCGTTACTGCCGAGATAAAAATTGCCGGCCCCCTGCCGAAGAATACGCCCCCGATACGAATAGAAGTGGATGCTGAAGTTAAAGGAGTAACTATTAACCATGCTAATATTATGCTTCCTCTTGAAAATATGGCTGGTTCCATTCATTTTTCACCCGAAGAAATACTCATAAAAAAACTGAACGGGAATATGAGGGATTCAAAGTTTAGCATCAAAGGTGTTGTTAAAGACTTTAAATCCCAGAATCCGTTGATAGACATAAATTTTTATTCCAGATTTAATCTGCTCGATGCATTGAGTCTCGGATTGGATAAGATAAAAAAACTCTCAAAGGCAGAAGGTGTATCTGAGATAAACTGTTATTTAAAGGGGAGTAAGGGCAATTTCAGCGTCTCACAGACTCTTGACCTGACAGATGCTTCATATAAATACGATGTATGGCTTGAAAAGGATAAGGGTTATCCAAATCGCATTCAATTTGATGGGAGGATAAATTCAGATACCATTAACATTGATAATTTAGTCGTATTTTTAAAAACAGCAAGGATAAATATAAACGGAAAGGCGCATAATTATAGCAATCCAAAATTCATCCTTTCTGTCTCTACAAATGAAATGAATATCACTGATGTTGTTAAATTCCTCACAAGAGCTGAAGACTCAGGTGCATCAGGCATGGCATCTCTCCAGTTAAATGCAGTGGGATACATGAAAAATATAAGAGATACAAAATTAAAAGGGAGGCTGTCAGTTAAAAGTGCGGACTTTAAATTAACCTACCTCCCCATGCCTGTCAATAACCTTAATGCAACTGCCGATTTTACAGGGGACAGAATATTTATATCATCAGCAGATGGAGTTTTTGGTGATTCTACTGTCAGGTTTAGTGCAAGTGTAAAAGAATTTTCAAACCCTATTGTTGAATTTGCCCTCAATGCCTCACATTTCAACTTTGATAAATTTTTCCCGTCCAAAGACATAACAGGACAAACTCTTACTTCTTCAAAAGAGGAAATCTCCACAGAGGGTAAAGAAAAGGCAGAGTCCCCATTAAGAACAATTACATGGAGGGGGAAGATGGCCTTAAATAAAGGTAAGGCAATGGGGATTCCGTTTGAAAACCTGTTATTCAATATTTATTATAACGGTGAGATTCTGAAAGTAAAAAATCTGTTATTTAGCGGTTTTGGCGGAAACTATATAGCAAAGGGGTGGCTGAATTGGGATAAAGAAGAGGGAACTGAAATTTTTCTGAATAATAAGATAATAAACATGAATATAGAAAACCTGTATGAGAAGCTGCCTGTGGGTTTTCGTGATATACATGGCAGTTTGAATATTAATAGTAATATTTCAGGAAAAGGCAAGGGTCTGGCAGAAATAAAGAAAACGCTAAATGGAAATATCCATATTGAAATGCACAGTGGAAATATAAACAGGTTTCATATCCTCTCAAAGATATTCTCCCTTTTGAATGTGTATCAGATATTCAAATTTAAGCTCCCTGACCTTGTAACGGAGGGAATGCCTTACAATTCAATAATTGCTAATTTTGAAATAAAAAATGGCATTGCAGAAACAGAGGATTTGCTTATAGACAGCGATTCAATGAGAATAACGACAGTGGGGGAAATTAATATGAGAACTAAACAGATGAATATGGTTGTAGGTGTCCAGCCGTTTCAGACAGTAGATAAAATAATAAGCAGCATACCTCTTGCCGGCAGGATTTTAACAGGGGACAAAAAGGCACTTATAGTGTTTTATTATGCAGTAAAGGGCGATATGAATGACCCCGAGATTACGGCTGTGCCATTTGAGTCATTGGGAGAAGGTATCCTCGGTGTTTTTAAGAGGCTTCTATCAGCCCCAAAGGAACTGCTATCTCCAAAAAAATAAACCAGTTATAGATTCTTTGACAAAAAGAACTAATGTTCTGAACTAATGCCTTGACAGGCTATATTTTTATAGTGTAAACTGATTTTCACTTTTTAAATGTATAGAAAATTATAAAATTCTGGAACACGAATTTCACGAATATACGAATGGCACGAATAAAAACTAAAATTGAAAGTAAAAATATTTTCTGTAATTAGTAGTTATTCGTACCATTCGTGTTATTTGTGTTCAAGTCTTTGTTCTTGAGGTATAAAATTAAATGAGTAATTTTTTACAGGTTAAGATAAAGCCGCAAGAGATTAAGAAGGGGAATTCAGTAAAGGCACTGTTAGATACGATGGGGAATAGTGCCTTTCAAGGGAAAAATCTGGCATTGGCCCGTGATATATGGGTGAGGATGCTGAATGACAGGACTACGATATTTTTTGGTCTTGCTGGTGCCATGGTGCCTGCCGGAATGAGAGGAATAATTGCATATCTTATAAAGAACAGATATATTGACTGCCTTGTATCTACTGGTGCAAATCTCTTTCATGACTGCCATGAGACACTTGGCAGATTCCATTTTCAAGGCAGCCATGAGGTTGACGATATAAAGCTGTTTGAAAAAGGGATAGACAGGATATATGATGTCTTTGCATCTGAGCAGGAGTTCAGAAAGGCAGATAACTTTATAAAAATCTGGGCAAGGGGATTAGACCCTAAAGTTGTTTCAGGAAAAAGGTCAGTAACAACGAGGGAGTTTTTATATCTTCTCGGAGGAAAACTCTCAAAGATTAGTAAAGTTGAAGGAATCCTTACATCTGCATACAAGGCAAATGTTCCAATTTATTGTCCTGCCGTAGGAGATAGTTCAATAGGTATAGCACTTGCGGCTGGGAGGGCGGAAGGGTCAAACAATATCCAGTTTGATATGGTGAAAGATGTTCTTGAGACTGCAGAGGTTGCAAGTAAATCAAAATCTACAGGTGTAATATATGTAGGAGGAGGGACGCCGAAGAATTTTATACAGCAAACTGAAGTTACCGCTTCTATAATCAGCGATTCTGTATCGGAAGGTCATAGATATGCAATCCAGATTACTGCCGATGCACCCCACTGGGGCGGACTCTCTGGATGCACATTCAAAGAGGCACAGTCATGGGGGAAGATTGCAAGGGATGCCCGCAGTGTGTCACTGCATTCAGATGCCACGATAGCATTGCCAATTATAGCCACAGGTGTGGCAGACAATTTCAATACAAAAAAGAGAAGGATGCCAAAATTTATCATTAAAGAAGATTTGAAGATGACTCTCTAAGTATGAAGTATCCACTTCTATTAACACCCCATAATTTTGGGGAATACCCATTTTTATTAGAAAATTATAAAAACTACCACGGATTTATCACGGATAAACATGGACAAGATAAATCATTTTATTATTTCATTGTTTCTCTGTGTTTATCCGTGTTCATCTGTGATTTTGTGAGGTTTTTGTTCTTATTTGAAAGGAGGTGAATTGTAAGGTAGTAGTTTTATGGATAACAATAAGGGAATGGTCGGAGGTCAAAAGGAAGACCACGATTTTTCAAGCGGTAAAGGTTTTCTGAATAAAGAAGCTAAGAAAAAGAAGCCCATTAGAAGGGAAAAAGATGCGATAAGAAAGATAACAAGGGAGTGTATGAAGGATTGGAGGGGGATTGATTTTGATGAGGATGAGATATAAATGGCAATTCGATTTTTGATAAAAAAATAGATTATAAGGTAAAATAAAAGAATGGCTGAAAGCACTTGACAAATATAAGGTTGTTGTGTTGTAATTAGACAGTTTTAATGGGGCAGGTATAAACCCCATTATTTGACTGCAAGGCATCTAACAGTAAGAGGGTAAAAAGTCTCACATAGAGAGGGCGTATATGCCAAAACAATATACTATAATGGTGATACCTGATATATCAGGGAAACTCCGTCGTTTTAGCATATCCGAAAAATCTGCAAAGATTCTCCTCGGTGTATTCATTCTTATAACATTTACCTCCGCTTTTCTATTCTACCGCCACATAAAATTAAGTAAAGAGGTAATAGAGCTGGAAGGTTTAAGAAAAGAAACGAGGGAGCAGAGGCTACAGATTCAGCAGTTTGTCCAGAAGGTTAAAGACTTTGATCATCAGATGGCAAGGCTTGATAGGTTTGACAGAAAGCTCAGAGTGATAACATCCTTAGAAGGAAACGGGACACCAACATTGGCACAGAAATGGGGTGTTGGAGGTATTGACGACAGAGAGACGGATACATATACATCAATTCTCCCTTTTGAGGGTAAAAATATAATTGAGGAGTTAAATAAGGATATAGATGAATTAAATAATCAGGCAAGGTCTCAGGAAATAAGTTTTCAGGAATTGGATGAATTTTTCAAAGAACAGGAATCGTTGTTATCATCAACCCCATCTATCTGGCCTGTAAAAGGCTGGGTTACGAGCGGATTTGGATATAGGCTATCACCATTTACAGACAGGAAGGAGGTGCATGAAGGTATAGATGTAGCAACGAGGATGAATGCCCAGGTAATATCCCCAGCAGATGGGATAGTTGTTAGAGCAGGCAAGGATTTAAGCTATGGAAATATATTGGAGATAGACCATGGGTATGGTGTAGTTACAAGGTATGGACACAATGCAAGGCTTCTTGTAAACATGGGGGATAGGGTAAAGAGAGGGCAGTCAGTTGCCCAGGTTGGAAATACTGGCAGAAGCACAGGTCCACACCTGCATTATGAGGTGGTTCTGAACGGTGTGCCGGTAAATCCGCTCAGATATATATTAGAAGAAAGTTAATTTTTATAGATTATAGACATCAAATTTATATTGAATGTCTATTATCTATAGTTAGGATGGAGGTTTTAAAAGAATGGCAAAGGGTACAGTAAAGTGGTTTAATGAATCAAAGGGATATGGATTTATAAAACAGGAAAATGGTGAGGATGTATTTGTCCACTTCTCTGCAATTAAGGGAGAGGGATTTAAGACATTGAAAGAAGGGCAGGAGGTTGAATTTGATGTAACACAGGGAGAGAAAGGACTTCAGGCTGTAAATGTAAAAGGTTTTAATTAAATATAACATTTATAATCTGTTATTATAAATTGGAATAGAAAACCCTGATGAATAAAATCAGGGTTTTTCTTTTTTATACCCCCCTCTTATTATTCAAAAAGATTTAGAAATCTCAGCAGAGATTCGTCCCCTTGTATTACTAACCATTTCTATATATAATGATTTTTATGATAGGTAATCTTCTTAAAAAGATTGTTGGCAGCAGAAATGAGAGGGAATTGAAAAGGCTTCAGGTTTATGTTGACAGGATAAATCAGCTTGAGCCTGAAATGCAGATACTCTCTAATGATGATATCAGGGCAAAAACAGGTGAATTCAAGCAGAGACTGAACAATGTACTCTCAGCTTTAAGTTCTGACATATCACCTTTGGACCAGAGGGCTGTAGTAGAGAATGCACTAAATGACCTGCTTCCGGAGGCGTTTGCAGTGGTCAGAGAGGTATCAAAAAGGACCCTCAACATGAGGCATTTTGATGTCCAGCTTATAGGAGGTATTGCCCTCCATGAAGGGAAGATTGCAGAAATGAAGACAGGAGAGGGTAAGACCCTTGTGGCAACCCTTCCGGTTTATCTCAACAGTCTCACAGATAAGGGTGTACATGTTATTACTGTAAATGACTATCTTGCCAAAAGGGATGCCAGTTGGATGGGTGAGATTTATAAATTCCTCGGAATGTCTGTAGGTATAATACAGCATGATATGGATGATAGGAAGAGACAGGATGCATACAGGTGTGATGTTACTTACGGAACAAATAACGAGTTTGGGTTTGATTACTTGAGAGATAATATGAAATTCTCAATAGATGCCTATGTCCAGAAGGAGCTTAATTATGCCATTGTTGACGAGGTTGACAGCATCCTGATAGATGAGGCAAGGACGCCTCTTATCATCTCAGGACCAGCTGAAGAATCTACAGATAAATATTATAAGATTGACAAGATAATTCCAAGTATGAAAAAGGATGCAGACTATCAGATTGACGAGAAGGCAAGAAGTGCGACACTGACGGAAGATGGTGTTGCAAAGGCGGAGGGGCTTCTATCAGTGGAAAATCTGTATGACCCGTCCAATATAGAGATACTCCATCATGTCAATCAGGGATTAAAGGCGCATACACTGTTTAAAAGGGATGTGGATTATATAGTAAAGGATGACCAGGTTGTCATTGTAGATGAATTTACAGGGAGATTGATGCCGGGGAGGAGATGGAGTGACGGGCTTCATCAGGCTGTGGAGGCAAAAGAAAGATGCAAGATTGAAAATGAGAACCAGACCCTTGCCACAATTACATTTCAGAATTATTTCAGGATTTACAATAAACTTGCTGGCATGACTGGAACTGCCGATACGGAGGCTGCAGAGTTCCATGAGATATATAAGTTAGAGGTTCTTGTAATCCCACCGAATAAGTCCATGATAAGGGCTGACTATTCTGATGTAATCTACAGGACAGAAAAAGAAAAGTATAATGCAATTGTGAGGGAGATAGAGGAGCTTAATAAAAATGGTCAGCCTATATTAGTCGGGACAATCTCTATTGAGAAATCAGAGGGGATAAGCGATATGCTTAAAAAGAAGGGGATAAAACACCATGTCCTCAATGCCAAATATCATGAGAAAGAGGCAGAGATAGTTGCACAGGCTGGAAGGTTTGGTGCTGTTACTATTGCAACAAATATGGCAGGGAGAGGGACAGACATACTCCTTGGGGGCAACCCTGATTTTCTTGCAAAAAGGCAGTATGAAAATGAATCTGAGCTGTCACCTGATGAAAGAAAAAAGGTATATGAAGGGCTTAAAAATCAGTGTGAAAATGAAAAACAAAAGGTAATAAGTCTTGGGGGACTTCATATTCTTGGGACAGAGAGGCATGAGGCAAGACGAATTGACAATCAGTTAAGAGGCCGTTCAGGAAGACAGGGTGACCCCGGCTCATCAAGGTTTTATCTATCTTTGGAAGATGACCTCCTTAGAATTTTTGGTTCTGACAGGATATCTGGCTTGATGGAAAAACTCGGGATGGAGGAAGACCAGCCTATTGAGCATAAGATGATAACAAAGGCAATTGAGAATGCTCAGAGAAAGGTTGAGGCGCATAATTTTGATATAAGAAAACACCTCCTTGAATATGACGATGTAATGAATAAACAGAGAGAGGTTATATATGAGCAGAGGAAACAGGTCTTAGAGGGTGAGAATTTAAAGGAGATGTTCTTTGAGATGTTGGAAGAGGTATTGGACGAAACAGTGGGTATCTATGCCGATGAGGGGAGACATCCTGAAGATTGGGATATGAATGGTTTAAGGGATTCTCTAATAAGGCAGTTCTCACTGAATATAACATCAGATAACGGGGCAGTATCAATTGATGGTGGAAAGAGTTTTAATAAAAATGATATCAATCTTGAGTCACTAAAAGAGGCACTTCGTGAGGCGTTGGAACAGAAATATGAGAAAAAGGAGTCAGAGATTGGAAGTGAAATGATGAGATATTTGGAGAAGATGGTCATGCTCCAGATTATTGACAATCAGTGGAAGGACCACCTCCTCGTCATGGACCATATTAAAGAAGGGATAGGTTTCAGGGGTTATGCACAGAAAAATCCATTGAATGAATATAAAAAAGAGGGTTTTGATGCCTTCGCAGCAATGATGCAGAGGATAAAGGAGGAGATAACAGAATATGTTTTCAAAATCCAGCCTGTCCGAGAGGCAAGGGCTGAGATAACCCAAAAGAAACAGAGGGTGATTGAACACAGGGGTGAAGGGGGAGGCGGAGGCGGAACGCCATCTCAGTCAAAGAGAGACGTAGAAAAGGTAGGTAGAAATGACCCATGCCCATGTGGAAGCGGAAAGAAATATAAAAAATGCTGCGGGGCATGAAAAAAGTTTAATGTAACCACAGATGAACACAGATAAAAATATTTTTAAAAGTCTTAATCTGTAAAATCTGCGTAATCTGCGGATTAATCAAGTTTTTATTCTTATGATCAATGTAGATGTTGTAAATGGTGATGAGGCAAAAGAGGAGTGGAACAGATTTTTAAGTGAGAGTGAGAATGCCTCATTTGCATCCCTTTTTGACTGGAAGGCAGTTTATGAGGAAGTATTTGGTTTTAAGACCTTTTACCTTTTAATAAAAGGCAATAAAAAAGTCAGAGGAATCCTGCCCCTTATCCTTATAAAAAGCCCGCTTATTGGTAAAGGTTCTTTTCTTATTTCTACACCCTATATTACACAATCGGGTATTTGCCTGAATGGATTTAATGTAGACCCAACTCCAGTGATTGATAGGTTAAGTCAATTAATAAAAGATTGTGGCGCAAGGTATGTGGAGATAAGACAGATTATCCCTTTCATGTCCGATACCCTTTTTACAAGGAAAGATAACTTCACTTTTCAAATAGACTTATCCAAAGGTGCAGAAAAACTATGGGAGGGATTTACTCCTAAAGTAAGAAATCAGATAAGGAAAGCACAAAAATCAGGTATTGAGATTGTTACCGGAAAAGACAAATACTTTATTGATAGCTTCTATCATGTGTTTTCAAAGAGGATGAAAGAGCTTTCATTTCCTGCATATCCTAAGAAATATATAGAGTCAATAATTAAGAACTTTAATAATAATTCCAGAATAATTCTTGCACGGTATAAAGGTAAGGTTATTGGCGGGATGTTACTTATATCTTTTAGTGATACATTAAGTAATCCTTATGCAGCGACCCTTGTAGAGTATAATTCTTTGTGTCCCAATAATCTCATGTATTGGGAGGCAATACAGCAGGGGGCAAGAGATGGTTTCTCTGTCTTTGATATGGGCAGAAGTCAGGCAGGAAGAGGGACATACGAGTTTAAAAAACAATGGGGGGCAGAGCCGGTTCAACTATATTATCAATATCTTTTTGCTGAAGATGAAAAGGAAAATAGAGAAAAATTTTTTAATTTAGAAGAAAGCCCGCTTTTTAATATTTACTCTTTTGTCTGGCGGAGACTCCCAACAACTGTTACTAATTTAATAGGAAATTATCTTGTAAAACAGCTTTATACAGCATGAATAAAAATATATTAGCAATAGTCCCTGCATATAATGAAGAAGATTCTATTAGCGGTGTTATAGATGATATAAAGAGCCATCTTCCAGAGGCAGATATAGTGGTTATAAATGATGCCTCAACTGATGGCACCGCCAGTGCAGTAAGATCAAAAAATGGCGTGAGGCTGATTGACCTGCCGATAAACCTCGGAATAGGCGGTGCAGTCCAGACAGGTTTTCGCTATGCATTAAATGCCAATTATAATATTGCAGTTCAGATAGATGGTGATGGCCAGCACATGGCATCAGAGGTAAGAAAGGTGCTGACACCTGTCATAGATGGTATTGCTGATATGTCAATAGGCTCCCGTTACTTAGAGAAAAAAGGTTTCTTATCGTCACCGATGAGAAGGCTCGGGAATTTTATCTTTAAAATTGTAAACTCCACTTTGATTCAACAGAGGATAACAGACAATACATCAGGTTTCAGGGCATATTCAAGGGAGGCTATAAAATTTCTTACCCGTTACTACCCCAGCGATTATCCTGAACCTGAATCAGTTGTATTGCTCGCAAAAAACGGATTCAGAATCAAAGAAGTCCCTGTTATAATGAAGGAAAGGACTGCGGGTGAATCTTCTATAACTCCGTTGAGGACTGTTTACTATATGTTCAAAGTAATGCTTGCGATCTTTGCCCGCTTCAGCCGTTAATAGGAAATTATAAAAATTTGCCACAGAGGCACGGAGACACAGAGAAAAAATGAGGTAAAGGAACAGGTAAAGATAAAGATTTTTCTGTCTCTACCTTTACCTCTACCTGCTTTATACTGTGTGTCTCAGTGGCTTATTAGGTTTTTGTTCTGGGGAGGTTTAAAAATTGAGAATTGAATTTCTTGGCATAGGGGTATCAATTTTTCTCTTTATTTTTGTCTTTAATTTAATCAGGAGACAGAAGATAAGGGATGAGTATTCCCTGATCTGGTTTGCTGTAGCCTTGTTCTTTCTTCTAATATCCATCTCCCGTCCCTTAATTGATACAATTGCAGCTTTTCTTGGAATTGAGTATGGTCCAGCCGCACTCTTTCTCATTCTTATTACTGTAGTCCTATGGGTATTAATTCGCTTTTCTATATTGTTATCAGAACATGAGAATAAAGTAAGGACTCTGATACAGGAGCACGCCATCCTTAAAGAGAAACTTGAGGCTTTTGAGATTGCTTCCCCTCGCAATGACAATGCTGGAAAAAAGGAAGAGAAAAAGTGACTCCCCTACCATACGGACATCTAAATATTCTGACCTTTGATATTGAGGATTGGTATCACATTAATTATCCTCAGCTTGATTTTACAGTTTATGATAAAGAAGAAGACCATTCTTTACTTTTTTCGGCAGTAAAAAAGATTCTCTCCTTCTTGAAAGAAAAAAATACTAAAGCAACATTTTTTATCCTCGGAAGGATAGCCGAAAAGAAACCTGAAATGGTTTTGAGTATTGCTGAAGATGGTCACGAGGTTGCCCTTCATGGATATGAACACTATCTGTTAAAAGATATTGGAAAGGAACAATTCAAGAGAGAGACAGAAAAATGTATAAAAATCTTTGAGGGTATTACCGGGAAGATACCAAAGGGTTTCAGGGCGCCTTCATGGTCTGCCACCCCTTGGCTTTTCGGTATATTAAAGGAGATGGGGTTTGAATATGATGCCAGTGTGTTTCCTGTAAAAACTCCACTCTATGGAATCCCTGATGCACCGAGACACCCATTTTTTATAGATGGTAATCTTTTTGAAATTCCAACATCTGTATATCGTCTTTCAGGAAAGAATATGGGTTTTTCAGGAGGAATTTTTTTTAAAATATTTCCGTGGATGGTGATTAAAAAGGCTATAAGTAAGATTAAGGGGGAGGGGCTCCCTTTAATATTCTTCTTTCATCCATGGGATTTCTGGGATAGGCCCGGAAATCTGCCTGGATTTAAGACAAGGTTTATGTTTGATTTAAAGATTGGTAATATAGAAAAGAGATTCTTAAGGCTAATAGATAACATTTCCATGGTGCCAATTGCCTCTGCTTTAAAAGATTTAAAAAAGGGGGCGCAAATAGTTTCAAGTTCCAAGTTTCAAGTTCCAAGTTAAAAGATATGGAGAAATTGCAGAAAGTGGAAAAAAAGAGAACGCTAACATATCTTATTCTTATTATTATTTTCCATTTATCCTTCTGGTTTGCTATCTCATCAAATCTGACTATTCATCCTGATGAGGCAGACCACTGGGTATGGTCACAGCATCTCTCATGGGGTTACTTTGAGCACCCTCCGATGATTGCCTTTGTTATAAGGTTTTTTACCGATATTTTCGGGGATAGATGGTATGCAATAGAACTCTGCTCCCAGTCCATGTCCCTCCTTACAATTATATTTTTATTCATCCTGTCTAAGGAACTTTTTGGGCCGGAGGCGGCACTGCTTTCAGTGATAATAGCTGAATCCATGCCGATGTTTTTCATAGGCAGTACGATTTTGACAATTGACAATATCATGATTGTCTTCTGGATAATGACGACTTATCTTTTTTTGAAAGGTTTGAAGGAAGATAAAAAAGTTTTTCTCTTGTTATCAGGTGTTACATTTGGCCTCGGTCTGATGTCAAAATATACGATGATACTTCTTCCTGCCTCCATGTTTTTGTATTTAGTTATTTCGCCCTGTCACAGGGTTTTGCTAAAAAGAAAAGAGCCGTATTTATCTTTTTTGATAGGGCTGATTATTTTCTCCCCTGTCATTATCTGGAATGCACAGAACGATTGGCTATCCTTTAAATATCAATTTACCAAAGGGCTTACAGGCGGAGAGAAGGGGGGGCAGTTCTTCTTTTTCATTGGAAGCCAGTTTGTGATTCTTGGTCCAACCATGTTTCCATTCTTTCTCTATTCCATCTATAAGGGATTTAGAAATTATAGAGACTCGTCTGTTTTATATCTTACCGTTCTTGCTTCATTTCCATTTTTCTTTTTTGCTTTTGCAAGTTTCAGGTCAAAATATACAGATGTAAGCTGGAGTGATGTGGCATTGATAGTTGGTATAATACTTATGAGCAAGGTATTGATTGATATATACAGGGGAATTGATATAAGGAGGAAGATTATTGTATCTTCAGCCCTTTTCATCCCCGGATTTTTGCTCTCCGGTTTTCTTGCTATCCACTCTGTCAAGCCCTTCCCCTTTATTCCAAAAAATGTTGACAAGTCACTTGAGATGTTCGGATGGGATGAGATTGGTGTAAAGGTTGAGGATGTGTTCAATAAATATTTGCCTGATGAGAAAAGAAGATATATAATTTCCAAAGAGTATCAGATGGCAGGCTCACTCTCATTTTATACCCCTTCTCATCCAATTCCATACAGCTTTAATAAGTCCATGAGAAATATCTGGTTAAGGGTAGAGGATATTGGAAAGGGTTCAGCACTTATGGTGTGTGCTGAAAATGACGGCAATGAGTGTGTTGAAAAGGCTGGAAAGATTTTTAATGAGGTGAAAGAGGTGGAGAAGATGGATGTAAAAAGGAGAGGGGAAGTAGTAAAATCTGTAAAGATGTATATCTGCAGGGAGATAAAATGAGAAAACTGATTTTAACTATTATTGTATTTACAGCTTTGTTGGGAGTATCATGCAACAAACCGACTGAAAAGAAAAGCGGTAGTTCTGATACTATAGCTAATCTTATGCCTGATATGAGTAAGGAAGGTCAGTGGAGGTCTGAAGGGGAAATCAGGTGCTACAAAGGTGAAACTCTTTTTGACTATATGAACGGGGGGGCGGAACTATATCATGCATACGGATTTGAGAAAGCGTGTGTGAAGGATTATCAGAAGGGGGATAATCTCTATACAATGGAAATTTACGAGATGGAAAGTTCTCCAAAGGCTTTTGGCATCTATTCTCTTGACAGACAGGGAGAACACCCATTTTTGAAACAGGAGGCGACATATCAGGAAGGCTCATTAACTATCTGGAAAGACCATTATTTTATCCGCATCTTTGCCTCTCAAAAAGGTGCCAATATAAAAGAAGAGATATTGTCTTTGGGAGAAAAAACGGTATCACAAATTAAGGGTGAGGGTGAGATGACGTCTCTTATGAAGCTTATTCCTGTAGATGTTAAAAAGGATACAGCATCCTCTTTCTGGCAGATGGGTCCTATAAATAACATCTTTTTTATATCCCATGAGAATCTTTTAAACCTTTCAGGAGATTCAGAGGGGGTTACATTCCTCTATCAAACAGGAAAAGGGGATATAAGGATAATCCTAATTCGCTATTCTGATTCAAATCAGGCAAAGGACTCGTTTGAAAAATTTATCAGCGGATATTTTTCACAGCCTCCATCTTCAAAAGGAGGAGATGAGTATAAGGGAAAGAAGGGTGAGAAGACTGTAATTGCAAAGGTGAAAGATAATTATCTGCTTTTGTCAGCAGGAACTGATGAGGCAGAGACCAACAAGGCTCTCCTTGAGTCTTTAAAACCTTTGGAGGCAAAATGAAAAGGACTATAATTTTCTTTATAGGCGGAGCTATTGCTGCAACTGCAGGTTTTCTGATAGGACTGCCTTTTTCCAATAGACTCATTAGATGGGTTATTGTGGGTGTATGTATCAGTATATTCTGTCATGGATATGATACCCGCGATAAAAAATTAGTCTTTACGCCTTTCATCGGGGGTGGGGCTGTAGTCTTGGGATGGTTTCTTGGAAAATATATTACATACACTATGGTTGTCTGGCCCCTCTTTGGTTTGATAGTTGGAGCAACAGTTCTAAATCAAATGACAATAACTGAAAGAATAAAAAAAGCCTTTTTTGGTTTTATAGGCGGATTTATAGGTGTCCACTTTTTTCCGTTTATTTACTTTGGAGTTTTACCTCTGCTCAGTTTCCCTTTCATGGCTTGGGATATTGAGAAGATGGGTCTAATTTTATCAGGTGGAACTATTGCATTGGGAGTTGCACTTGGGGGAAGGAAAAATGATTGACAATTTTAAACGAGTCTCTCGCAGAAACTTTCTCAAGAGCATGGCTTATGGGGCTGCTGCCCTTTCTTCTCTTTCAATAGGGGGATGCTCTCATGAGGTTAAACCATCCCGCATTGGGGCATCAGGAATCTTTAATCAGGAAGGGAAGCCTCTCCTTGTAGCAGTAGAGGGGAATAATCCGCAGAAGATGATGGAGAAGGCGTTTGATGCCATTGGAGGACTAAAGCCCTTGCTTGGCAAAGGGAAAAAAGTATTGCTCAAAGGAAATTTCGTTTTTGCACAGCCATTTCCAATTACAACTGACCCTCAGATTGCCCTCTTATTCGGGAGGCATTTGAAAGATTCAGGCTTTGAACAGGTGAATGTGTTTGATGCACCGGGGACATATTTAATTGATTCTAAGGAAAAGAGCTTTGACATGAACGGTCTTTTGGAGCATAAGAACTCTTATGGTATTGGTTTTTATGCTGGTGATGCAGGCGAGAGGAGTGAATTTATAATGACTCAGGATTCCAAATGGAAGGCGTATTCTGAAATTGGAGTTCATAAGGACATATACACAACACCTGTAATCATCAATATGCCATGCCTTAAGAGGCATCATACATCCTATTTGACTTGTGCATTAAAAAATAATTTCGGAGCTGTTTATGGGCCCCAGAGGTGGGATGCCCACATCCGAGGCGAAGGGATAAAGAAAATGACTCGCTTAAAAGCAGAGTCAAGACAAGAGGATAAATTCAGGAATATCTACCATTTTATGGATGCCATAGCGGAATTTGCCGATGCCGTTCGTCCGGAGCTTACATTTGTAGATGCGAGGTCTATCCTTACTAAAGGGGGACCTACAGCAGGGATTGGAAAGATTAAGACAGGGGTCAATCTGTTTATCCTGAGTCAGGATATGGTTGCAACAGATGTTTATTGTTCAAAGCTCATGGAAAAACATGACGATGCCTATTCAACAGAGATGATACTCCCGTATTTAAAGACAGCAGAAAAATTAGGCCTCGGGACAATGGATTTGAATAAAGTTAAGATAATGGAAATTTCTGCATAGAATAAAGAGAAAGCAATATATATGAAGACAAACAAAGGGTGGCATGAAAAGAACAGGATGCCTAAAAACCCTTCCATGCAGGAGAGAGTCAAATGGCATCTCAATCATGCAAGGAATTGTGCCTGCAGACCTATCCCTAAAAAGCTGATGCTGGAGATTAGAAACAGGACTAAATAATTTCCTGCTTTCCCCTTTATCCTATCTTGAAGTATACTAATCAGAGATATTAACCTCTATCTTTTAAATTTATGAAAATAATAGATAGATATATTTTAAAAGAGCTGGTTAAGTTTTTCATATTAAGTGTATTTATACTAACACTTGTTCTTTTTCTTGACCAGCTTCACTTTTTATCTGAGATTATTTTGAACAGGGGTGTTGCAGTCAGGGATGTCCTTACCCTTCTCCTTTACATCTCTCCTGCATTTCTTGCCTTAACAATACCGCTCTCAGTCCTGTTTGCATCCCTTATGACATTCAGCCGTCTCTCGGGTGATAGTGAGATTATTGCAGTTCGTGCGGCAGGCATAAGTATGTACAGGCTTATGCTGCCTGTCCTTATCCTTTGCACTTTTACATATCTTGCAAGCAGCTATATCATGCTCTATCTCCAGCACAGGGGGAATTACGCATTTAAAAATTTTATCTTTCAGGTGTCAATGAGGAAGGCAAATTTTGAAATAAAGGAGAGGGTATTCAATAATGATTTTAAGGATTTGATAATGTATGTTGAGGAGAGGGAGACTGGCTCATCGGTTATGAAAGGTGTGTTTATATATGATTCACAGAAAAATTCAGAGCCTCAGGTAATCACGGCGAGGGAGGGAAGATTTGTGACAGACCCTGATGCTATGAGGATTCTCCTTCAGCTAAAGGATGGGACTATCAACAGGATGGCAGATAAGATGGACAGGTATCAATTGCTTACATTTGATACATACGATATTCTTATTGATGCAGGTGAAGGAAGAGGCGAATATGCTATAGCGAAAGAGCCGAGGGAGATGTCGGTAAGAGAGCTCAAAAACAGAATAGAAGGGCTGAAACAGGAAAAGAAAGAAACATTTATAGAAGAGGTTGAGATACAGACGAAATACTCGCTTCCATTTGCCTGCTTTGTCTTTGGCCTGTTCGGTGCACCGCTGGGCATCAAGGTTCACAGGTCAGGGAAGAGGGGAGGGCTGGGAATCGGGCTTATTATAGTTATTGCAGATTATATACTCCTTCTTACAGGACAGGCATTGGGGAGAGAGGGGCGTATTCCCCCTGTTATTGCCCTATGGCTGCCGAATATTCTTATCGGGGGTCTTGGCGTATATCTGCTTAACAGGATATCCAAGGAGACTATGCCGTTTGAGTTTATGGTAAGACTGTCAGATAGATTTGTTTTGCTCACTACATGGTTTAAGAAAAGGTAAGGAGATGAAGATTATAAACCGATATATACTTACTGAATATCTGAAGATATTTTTTTTCACACTTGCAGCACTGACGCTCCTTTTTACGGTGGTTGATTTTTTTGAGAAGGTTGAAGAATTTGTAAAATTCAAGGCTCCCATCATTTCAATATTCAAATACCTGCTTTTTAAGGTGCCTCTATTTATACATTTCATGGTGCCTATGGCTATCCTGCTCGCAACTGTAATATGCATGGGAATCCTGTCAAGGCATAATGAGATAACTGCAATGAAGTCATGCGGCATGGGGCTTCATAGAATTACTTTGCCGATATTAACCACTGCCGCTGTTATAGGTTTTTTTGTGTTTTTGAACAGCGAATATATACTTCCACTTACAAACCGTATTACAAACCATACATTCAGGGTTGATATAAAAAAGCAGGAGGAGAGGGGGATTTATCAGAAGAACAGGATGTGGTACAGGTCGGAGAATGGCAATATATGGAATATTGACCTCTTTGACGCACAGGCTGGGACACTCATAGGTATATCAATTTTTAAGTTTCATGACGGCAGGCTGAAGGAGAGGATAGACAGCGGGCATGCAAAATGGACAGGGAAGGAATGGCTCTTTTCCAGCGGATGGGTCAGAAATTTTGATGAAGAGGGGTCATTTAATTCTGAATATTTTGAGGAAAGGGTTTTCCCTCTGCCAGAGAAACCTGCTGACTTTATGACAATTAGTGTTGCCCCTGAAGAAATGGGATTTCAGGAGATAAGGGGGTATATAAAAAAGATTAAAAAAGAGGGATTGGATGCGACAAGATATTTGGTTGATATGCATATTAAATTATCCTTCCCTGCAATAGCCTTTATAATGGCATTAATAGGCATTCCGTTTTCAATAAGGACAGGGAGGCAGGGAGGCTTTACAGTGGGTGTCGGGATGAGTGTGGCAATAGGTTTTGTAATATGGTTTATATTCTCAATGGGTGTATCGCTTGGTCATTCTGGAAAATTACCACCCTTTATATCCGCATGGGGCGCTAATATTATTTTCACAGCAGGAGGCATTTACTTTTTGACGACATCAAGGCAATAATCTATTATACAGGTTCAACACTTAAACTATGTAATGGCTGTCAGCCGTCTATATGCGTGGTTTATTTCCTTTTTAAATAATCGGCGTCTATTCTGTCTTTTTCTCTGCCTGTGGACTCTTTATTTTTGATAAGATTTTCTTTTGATAGAAAGGGAACTTGAATATCTTCTATATGCTCCCATTGCGTATACACCAACAATGAGGAATTTTGCCTTATTGTTTAACAAGATTTGTAATATTTCTTTGTAATCTTCGTTCAACATAAGGCGATTTCTTTAATGACCATAACTCGGCTGTAAGCTCCCACATAAATGAGACCCTTTGAGGTGGGTTTTATGAGGTATGCGATTCTATGATGACCGAAAGTAAAATTCGGATATTACGTTCTGGGTTAAGTTTGTATTTATAACCTATTTCTGGAAATTCTAATAGTAATTGAGCTTTGTTGTAAATAGCCTCTACAGTACGAATTGCCTCATTAGGATTATCTTGAAAAATATAATCATGGATATCTTTTAGCCATTGCTCTGACTCTGCTGTCCAATTTATTTTTGCCATGTTTTAATTCTATGTTTCATTTCCTCATTGTTTATAGTTCGATTAGAATCTGAGTCGGCAAGACCTTTTTCAACCATCCGATTAAATGCTAATTCACGAAGAATTTCATCATACGAACTATCATCTGGTTGTTCCTGAATAATTCTGTTCATTTGTTCTTTTACTAAAGCCATAATTTGACCTCCTTTCAATTTTTTGTGGCATAACGACAAGCTCACTTGCGCTTCTGGCGTGCGCCTTGCGGCCCTTTGCAAGGCACATGACAGAAAAGGGTCAATGTGGAGCGGCTTGTTAGCTGGTGGTTTTCTTTATTCTTTCCTGCCACTTTTTCGGGTCTCGCTTTAAGTGCATTATTGCAGTAACAAGGATAAAGTCTTGCCTAACTTGATACAAAACTCCGTAAGGGAATCTATTGGTAATGCATCGTCTTGAACGGCTGGATATAAGGGGCCATGCGTCGGGAAAGGATTTAATACGGTCAAATGTGTTATTAATCTCTGCCGCAAATTCGTAGCCAAGGCCGGGACACTGCTCGTTATAGTAGTCTACAGCTTCTGCGAATTCTTGCTCAGCGCAGGAGATAACACGGATACTCATCGTTTGTTTATCCGCTCGAATACGGCCTCAGCAGAATCTGCCTCAAGCTGGCCAGCATCGAATGCATCTATTCTCGATTCCGATTCAGCGGCCCAAAGAGCGTCAATCCTGTCGTCATGGCTTTTATCAAAGCTGTGAAAAAGCTCGTCTATTAGTTCAGCCCGCTCCACCGGGTTAAGGCGAAGGGCTTCTTTAAGAATTGTTTGAGTTGCACTTGTCATGGATTTTCACTCCCTTTCTGTTAATAAATCCGTCATGTTTACAATATACCAGCTTGTCGGGCGGGTGTCAACGATCGGCGGGATGTCCTAAATTAAGTATCATGTCCCTGGAAATCCTCTTTGTTCAGATTTATAATGCCGTCATCAGCCGCCCCGGCCACAGCCGCCGGGCTGAAAACAAAAAACGGTTATTCCGGGTCGGCTGGATGACTTTGTTAACCCTTCAGTCTTTTCTTGCTCTTGCCCAGTTGCAGTATCGATGAGTCAGCCTGGCATTTTCCGGTATGGTTTGCCCCCCTGTCCAATATTGCTTGATGTGGTCTATTGCCGAGTCATCAATCTCTTGAATTTTTTGATTGCATATAGCGCAAGTATTGTCATTCTTAAAGAGTGCCTCTTTTAGCTGCATTGAAAAACAGCGAGGTTCTTTTTTGCCGATTCCGGTGATGTCTTGAAGTGCCAGCCGCCACAAATCAAAACGCTTCGTAACTGCCTGAACAGAACTGGTAGACAGTTCTATAGAATCAATGAAATCCTGACTTTCTGTCATCAGATGAATCAAGGCTTCTCTTATTGAATCAAGGTTTTGATAAACAGCATTTTTGTCTTCTTTTGCAAGCGTGTACATCAAAATGTCATACAAAGAGGCGTTAAATTTCTTTGGTTCCCAGTAGCCCGACGTATTTTTATCAGTCCCTTTATAAAAACGTTTGAAGGCATTTTTCCCGAGCATTGACCGAATTGTCTGGCAAGTATTTTTAAAGGCAGTTTTTAATTGTTGAGCGTCTTCCTTTGTGATATTGCAGTACTTTTCTGCTTCTGCGTTAAGAAAATTCTTCATCGGGGGCTTATAATTCAAATATGTTCGATGGTAGAAAGCCGAGAATCTCAGCACTAATTCAATATCTTTCATTCTTTTGTCAGGTTTTTTCAGACCGAGGAGATATGTGAAGTCGGAGTCTTGGGATAACTCCTTAAGCAATGCATTAAACGTCCCTCTATAAATACAATTTCTCAGTTCTTGGTCGTTAAGAGCTACAGATCCAGTGTTAAGGCGCTCGAAGATTTCAAATCTTAAGTTTTGATCCGAATCCTTTTTAAAAGTAATGGTTCTAACTTTAAAGTACCTGATAATATCTTGAATGTCTTCTGACAAGTTGATATATTTCTTGCCATTTAGTTCCCGAAATACCTTTAAGCCTGTTAACTTGAAATCTGTGCCATCTGGGAATTTACCGTCCACGAATGAAAAAAAGGATGTTAGTCTTTGTTGGCCGTCAATAATATATTCTTTATTGTCCATTTCTTGAGAAATGTAAATGACAGGAATCGGGATGCCGAGCAGAGCAGATTCTATTAATCTGCTTGCTTTTGTTGTATCCCATACGTATTGCCGTTGAAAATCAGGCTGTACGATAAGTTTTCCTCTTTTGAATTTGCCATGCAGTGAATCTATCTCAGGATCGCCTAGGTCTGAATATATTTTGCGTTTATCTGGAGGGACTTCAATGTCTTCAACTTCTTCTTCGAGCGGGTTTTCAAATTCAAGTTCTTCGCTTGGGTTGTCATTTTCACTCATGTTTGTAGGCCATACTGTTCTAGGCATTGATACCCCCTATAGTTTCAGTTTCGAGTTCTTTATTGTCCGTCATATTCTTCTTTGTTATTCATTCCGGGTTAACATTCTCTTTTAAGTTTATTCAACATTATGATGGATTATAGGAATTAAGGATGAGATAGTCAAGGGAAAACCTTATAAAATCGTGGAAAATTTGGGATTAAATGCAGTATAATAATGGCATAGCTATTTTTATATTGCTGAAATGTAAGATTTAGTCCAAAAATAACTTAATTTCATTATAACCACAAAGCTCAAGAAGAACAGAGAGGCTCACGATTTAGGTGTGTATTTCCTATATGTTAAATGCAATCTTAGATTTTGATAAAAAGCTCTTTTTCGCCATTAACAACGGCTGGACTAATCCTTTCAATGATGCCCTATTCGCCTCATTGACACTTCTCGCCTCAGATTATGTAATAATTCCGATTATGGCTCTAATCTTTTATTTCTTTGAGAGGAAGGATTTTAAAAGGAATTTTATTCTGCTTATATCATCTCTCTTAATAGGCGGCATTTTAGTCCATATTTTAAAAGAATTGGTTGACAGACCCCGCCCCCTTGGCGGTATGGAAGAATTAATCAAGGAAGGCAAGGTTAGTATCAATGTGATTTTTGAGCCTCTTTTAGCGGCATCATTTCCATCAGGCCATTCGCAGACCATTTTTACAGCAGCCACCGTTTTAGGTTACTCTTACAGAAGATATATATATGTTTTTTTTCTTATAGCGTTTTTCTCCGGCATATCACGAGTATATGTCGGAGCTCATTACCCTCTGGATGTGCTGGCAGGGGGGATTATTGGAGTGGGTATTTCAATAGCAACAATTTATATATTTAAGAAAAAGGGTTTTGTAGTATACTCAGATTATGATTCAAAAGATTAAGGATTTTTTTAACAAATATAAATCTGAGATGGGGCTCACTCTCCTGATAATATATGTAATCCTTCCTTTTGGGGTTTGGGACGATTGGGGAGCTTTTTGATATAGAGTGGATTTTAGACCTTCCAATCTTCAGGCCAATGGGAAAATACCAGTAATAACTTAAGCAATGAGCCATGAGCAACGAGCAATGAGTTTTTAATCATCGCTTATTTTTACAACGACCTTTTCCTCTGCCAATTCTCTCCCCTCAGGCAGCCATTTAGAGAGAAGTATTCCGCCTGAAACAACAAAACTCATAACCTCAGCGAAAAGTGTATATGGATATTTCACCAGTATATAGTAGGTATAAAATGATTCTGAAAAAGAGAACCTGCGATAATCTGAAAGACTGCCGACAATTGGCCAGAAGGCAATGGATAGTGCTATTGTATCCTGAACTAAATGGAAAATACAGCCGAACCAGATTGAGAAAAAGATTTTCCTGTATTTTGGGAATGAATATAAGAGGGGTAAAAATAGCAATAACTGTATAATAACTGAATGAGCTATTCCCCTCCCCGGTAATTGAAAAAGTATATTCAGGGGCTTGTCAATCAAATCAGGAAGATACGCACCAAAAAGTAAAAAATAGAGGCTAAACTCTATATTATATTTTTTGGCAAAATTATGAACTACATAAGTATTTGCATAATGCCCTAATATCATAACAATTTCATAATACATTTAGTAAAGATAAAAGTCAAAATTTCAATGTCAAGCACACTTCATTGATATTTATGATAAATTCTGTTATATTTGCCTTGTCCAGAATAAAAACTTAATAAGCCACAGAGACGCAGATTTCACAGATTTTTTAAAGTATCCTGTTTTAATCTGCGGTAATCTGCGAAATCTGCGGATATGTATTTCCCAAAGGAGATTTATGAAATATGAGCCTGTGATTGGTTTGGAAGTTCATGTCCAGTTGAATACAAAGTCTAAGATGTTCTGCTCCTGTAGTACAAAATTTGGTGCAGAGCCGAATAAGAATACATGCCCTATATGTCTTGGTATGCCGGGTGTCCTGCCAGTGATAAACAGGGAGGCGGTGAATCTTACAATAAAGACAGCCCTTGCCACTGACTGCAAAATCGCCCCGTTTAACAGGTTTGCAAGGAAGAACTATTTTTATCCTGATTTGCCAAAGGGGTATCAGATTTCACAGTATGAGCTTCCCCTTGCAAAGGGTGGTCATGTTGAAATAGTTATTGATGGAAATGTAAAAAGGATTGGCATAACCAGAATCCACATGGAAGAGGATGCAGGGAAACTGATACATGGTGAGAATCTTGGAGATAAAGATTCAAGTTATGTAGATATTAACAGGTCAGGCATCCCCCTTATGGAGATTGTAAGCGAGCCTGATATTCGCTCTCCTGAAGAGGCTAAGGAGTATATGACGAGGCTCAAGGCGATACTTGAGTATATAGAGGTTAGCGATTGCAATATGGAGGAGGGGAGCTTGAGATGCGATGCAAATGTATCTGTCCGTCCTGTGGGAAGTAAGAATTTTGGCACAAAGGCAGAAGTAAAAAATATGAACTCCTTTAGATTCCTTCAAAAGGCATTGGAGTATGAAATTAAGAGGCAGATAGACACACTTGAAGAAGGCGGAAAAATAGTTCAGGAGACAAGGCTATTCAATCCTGATAAAGGCATCACTGTATCCATGAGGAGCAAGGAGGAGGCGCATGATTATAGGTATTTCCCCGACCCCGACCTTACTCCAATAGAGGTTGATAATAAATGGATAGAGGATATAAAGGCAAAACTCCCTGAACTACCTGATGCAAAGAGAGAGAGGTTTGTAAAAGAGTATAGCTTGCCTGAATATGATGCCGAAGTTCTGACAACTTCTAAATCAATTGCAAGCTATTTTGAAGAGTGTATAAAACTCTACAATCAGCCCAAGGTTATCAGCAACTGGGTAATGGGTGAGGTATTGAGGGTATTGAAGGATGAGAATCTGGAGATTGAGAAGTTTTCTGTAACCCCTAAGATGCTTACAGAAATGCTTAAATTGATTGATAACGGGACAATCAGCGGAAAAATCGCAAAGACAGTATTTGAAGAAATGTATAAGACAGGAAAATCACCCGAAGATATTGTAAAAGAAAAGGGGCTTGTTCAGATAACAGATGAATCGGAAGTTATAAAGGTTATTGATGAGGTTATTGCTGAAAATCCAAAAGAGGTAGCAGACTACAAAGGCGGTAAGGATAAGCTCATCACATTCTTTGTCGGGCAGGTGATGAAGAAAAGCAAGGGGAAGGCAAATCCACAGGTGGTGAATAAACTGCTGAAGGAGAGATTGTCATCATAGATGCACAGAATAAGAACTTATAATAGCCACAGAGCACACAGAGAAAAACAGTCAGAAAAAATGGTAAAAAAATAGAAAAAAGGATGGAGTATGAGAAATATCTCTATAGTCATTAGCTGTGTCTGTCATTAAGAAAATTATGGGAACACTCATTGAGAAGTAATTATAATGTCCCGGAATTGTGTGGTTTGGAATTAGATAGGAGAAATTGCTATGTTAGGCTCACTGAATCAAATAGAAGAAAAGGCGCTTGATGAATTTAAAGATAACCTGAATAATATTTTTAAAAATAGGATAAAAACAATGCTCCTCTACGGCTCTAAGGCGAGGGGGGATTACAATAGGACATCGGATATTGATGTTTTTATTCTGATTGAAGAAGGGGGTTACGAGGTAAGAGACCAAATTGCCGATATGTCTTATGACATTTTTCTTAAATATGAAGTGTTAATTTCTCCCCGCGTAATAGATATAAATGAGTATGAAGTATTAAATCGCTGGCAAACCGCTTTTATTAAGAATTTACAGAGAGACGGCATAAAAATATGAACAAGGAAATTCGGAAGGAGAGGATAGAGGCGGAGATAGATAGGGCTAAAGAAGCCTTGACTGCGGCTAAGAATTTGCTTGAAGACGGGTTGTTTGCAGATTCAATCTCTCGGGCTTATTATGCTATATTTCATGCTGCAAGGGCGGTTCTATTGACTAAAGAAATTGATCCGGATACACATAACGGGGCAATTTCAATGTTTGGATTACACTTTGTTAAGAACGGATTGATTGAGGAAAGATTTGGAAGGATTTTTAATGAGGCTAAAGATGCTCGTGAATTGGGAGATTATATAGTTACAAAAGAATTTACGAAAGAAGAGACCGGCAAAAGGGTTGAACAGGCTACAGAATTCTTACAAAGAATGGAAGGATATTTAAAGGCATTTTGATGCCATAGTCTGAGTAATTCATGGGGTTGTATATTATCTATCAGGGAATATGGGCAGGGCTATATCTGATTTACAACCTGTCTGCGTCTACCTGTGCAGGCACGGCAGACAGGTGCATCGCACAGGCAGGAAGGGCATGTGATATGAGGCATGAGAATGGACGCAAGGCATTGCAGATGACTTTGGAATTGCAGATGGCTTTAAGAAGATAAACAATGGATTACATAAAATTTCTTGGAACTGCAGGTGCAAGGATAGTTGTAGCAAAGCAGGTAAGGTCATCAGGCGGTGTATGGCTATCCCTTGGAGGAACGAATCTCTTATTAGACCCCGGACCCGGGTCGCTGGTCAGATGCTGGTCAAGTAAACCTAAGCTTGACCCGACTACTCTGGATGCAATAATATTATCTCACAAACATCTTGACCATTCAGGTGATGTGAATGCCATGATTGAGGCAATGACAGATGGTGGTTTTAAAAAAAAGGGAACTGTTCTGGCGCCTGAAGATGCTATAAACAGCGACCCTGTGGTTTTTAAATATGTGAGAGATTATGTAGATAAAATCGAGATTTTGAAGGAGGGGCAGAGTTATTCTGTCAATAATGTAAGTTTTACTACATCAAAAAGGCATGTCCACCCTGTGGAAACCTATGGTTTGACATTTAACTTGCCGAAATATAAACTCTCATTTATTACAGATACAAAATATTTCCCTGAACTATCTACTATGTATAAGAGTGATATTGTTGTCATTAATACTGTCCTGCTTAAACAAAGAAATGATGTGAAGATTGACCATCTATCAATAGAAGATACAAAGATATTGATAAAAGAACTCCAACCGAAGACAGCTATTCTCACCCACTTTGGCATGTCAGTTTTAAAGGCAAAGCCGTGGGAGGTTGCTGAAAGTCTTTCTCAGGAGACAGGTGTAAAGACAATAGCCGCAAGAGACGGAATGCAGTTAGATTTAGATGAAATATTGAAGATTGAAGATTGAAAATTGAAGATTACTAAGTCTTAACATTTGATTGAATTATGGACGATAAGGAATTGAAACAAAGGACTAAGGATTTTGCTCACAAGTGTGTAAAATTGACTTTTGAATTACCAAAAAAAGAATTGGTTTTTCCTCTATTAGATGAAGCAAATGAACTAACATCAATATTTTATGCGTCTCGTAAAACTGCAAGACTAAAAAAATGAGACAATATTCAATCTTCAATATTCAATGTTCAATTTACTATGGCTTATAAAGATTACTACGAAATACTCGGCTTGAAGAAGGATGCTGCGGAGGGGCAGATAAAGAAGGCTTACCGTAAGCTTGCGATGAAGTATCATCCTGACAGAAATCCCGGAAATAAGGCGGCGGAGGAAAAGTTCAAAGAGATAAACGAGGCGTATGCCGTCCTTAGTGATAAGGATAAAAGGAAGCAGTATGATATGTTTGGCTCTGACAAGTTCCATCAGAGATTCTCTCAGGAGGACATATTCAGGGGATTTGATATAGGGGATATACTGAAAGACT
>Ga0209212_1000512_pt1 | contig 74450 bp, 60 predicted proteins | sample RifGroC2_FD_183996 | JGI IMG/M metagenome (GOLD analysis project Ga0209212, IMG submission 183996) | Groundwater microbial communities from Rifle, Colorado, USA - Groundwater C2 (SPAdes) (version 2) | ecosystem: Environmental > Aquatic > Deep subsurface > Groundwater | place: Rifle, Colorado...
TAGCGTATAACTATGACTATGTTAATATCGAACATGTCTCAGGTCTGTGTCAGCTGTTCAGACGTACATGCTTTGAAGAGATAGGCGGCTATCTTCCGATTAAAGGTGGCGGGGTTGACTGGACGGCTGTAACGACAGCCCGCATGAAGGGATGGGAAACAAGAACGTTTACAGAAAAGCCTTCCATTCATCATAGGAAAATGGGAACCGGTATGAGTACCTCCCTCGCTTCATGTTTTAGGGTTGGAAGGCAGGATTACTATTTAGGCGGACATCCTCTGTGGGAAATTTTTCGGTCGATATACCAGATGACAAAAAAACCCTATATTTTTGGGGGTATGTTGTTGCTCTTCGGGTTTTATTGGTCCATGCTGACGTGTGTCGAAAAGTCCGTGACGAAGGAATTGGAGGTCTTTAGAAGAAGAGAACAGATGCAAAGGTTGAGGGTTTTCTTTAAAAAAGTGCTTCTACTAAGGTGAGATTAACTCTTGGCCTTGAAGGTACATCATAACCACTCGGAACGTTTGAAGAAAAGTGGAGAAATTCAAGAAACGGGGGTAAGAGGGGATAACTAGAATATGCCGGGAATTGCCGGAATAATTGGAAAGAGCTCAGTGGAGGAAAATGCAATTGCACTTCGCCGGATGATGAAGTGCTTGATGCACGAACAGTTCTATACCACGGGTACGTATATCAACGAGCGAGTCGGACTATGGGTCGGGTGGGTCGATCACGTTGGATCATTTTCCGATTGTATGCCTGTATGGAACGAGGCCAATAACGTATGCCTGATCTACTCCGGAGAAAATTTCACGGAGAAAAATATTACCGAAAGACTCAGATCTCAAGGGCACAAATTCGACCCTAGAGATGCCAGCTATCTGGTCCATCTCTACGAAGAAAACGATGGAGATTTTTTAAGTCAATTGAATGGCTGGTTTTGTGGTCTCTTAATCGATCTTCGCAAAGGAGAGGCCATCCTCTTCAATGACCGGTACGGGCTGCATAGAATCTACTACCACGAAAGTAAAGATGCTTTCTATTTCTCTTCGGAAGCGAAATCCCTGCTCAAAGTCTGTCCAGAGTTAAGGGAACTCGACATGAAGAGCTTGGGCGAGGTGTTTAGCTTTGGTTGTGTATTAGAGAACAGGACTCTATTTTCTAATATTTTTCTATTATCTTCCGGATCTGTTTGGACCATTCAAAATGGATGCGTCTTAAGAAAAACTCATTATTTCAAGCCTGACGTCTGGGAGAATCAACCTTCCCTGGATAAGGAAGTGTTCTATAAAAAACTTCGTGAGACGTTTGTCAACATCTTGCCGAGATACTTCGATACAAAAAATAAAATTGCATTGTCTTTGACTGGGGGATTGGATACTCGGATGATCCTGGCATGTATGGACGTTACGCCAGGTGAGTTGCCCTGTTATACATTTGGCGGCATGTATCATGACTGCTATGACGTTAAAATATCACGCAAAGTTGCCAATATATGTCGTCAAACGCACCAGGTCTTGGAGGTTGAGGAAAAGTTTTTTTTTGAGTTCCCAAATCTCGCCGAAAAGGTAGTCTACATAACAGATGGAAACCTTGATATCGGTGCGTCGGCGGACCTATTTGTAAATAGAATGGCCAGAGAAATAGCCCCTGTCCGACTGACTGGGAACTATGGCAGTGAGATTTTAAGAGGGTCGAGACATCTGAAAGCGTTGCCCGCTTGTCCAGGACTATTCGAAAAAAGTTTTGAGAAACAAATTAATGCTGCGGCGGATACCCTGAGCAAAAATTGCCAAGGAAACAAGCTATCTTTCGCTGCCTTCAAGCAGACCTCGTGGTTCCACTACAATCGCCTTGCTTTGGAGCAGTCGCAACTCACGCTGCGCTCACCTTACTTGGACAATGATTTGGTTGGGTTGATGTTTCAGGCGCCTGAAGAAGTGCTCAATAGCAGTGAACTTTCATTCCGTCTCATCAGTGATGGAAATCCCGAATTGGGCCGCATCATGACAGATCGTGGGCTAGGTGGAAATAACAGGTATCTGTTTTCAAAATTTTCACATCTGTATCGCGAGTTTCTCTTTAAGGCTGACTACGCATTCAATTATGGGATGCCGCAGTGGCTGGCTAGACTTGATCACTATCTGTTGGCCCCATTCCACGTAGAAAGAATTTTTCTTGGTCGGCACAAATTTTATCATTTCCGACCGTGGTTCCGGGATGAATTATCTGCATACGTTAAAGAGATTCTGATTGACCAGAGAAGCTTGAAACGACCTTTTCTGAATGGTAAATTTGCTGAAAAGGTGGTTTTGGATCATACATCTGGCAAACTCAACTATACAACCGAGATAACAAAACTGCTGACAATTGAGTTACTTCACAGGCTCTTGATAGATCAGTAATAACTTATGGTGATTTATGCTTTTGCCATTCCTGGGGTTGAAACGAAAAATGGTGGGGTAAAAATGTCCTTAAAATCGAGGATAAGGAGATTCTAAATTACCTTATGAAAAGGCAGAGAAGATCAGTGTGGATTGATCATATAGAGATAATCATAGCAGGCGGTCTCATAAAAATGGCGAGCGTTGCACCGGAATGTTACGCAGAAATTACCGAGCCTGAGTCGTTAATGAAGGAGTTCGAAAAAGTATACGGGAGCGTAGATATTTTTACGTTTGGTCAAAGACTGCCAGAAGTCAAGCCAAAATTCAATTATTATATGGAATGGGAAAGTGTTGCTGCAATACCCATTAGCAGTTTTGATCATTGGTTGAAGAATCAAATCATAAAAGAGAACAGAAAGAATATAAATAAAGCAATTAGGAAAGGTGTAATTACAAAGGCGGTCAATTTCGATGATGATTTTGTAAACGGCATATTAAACATATACAACGAAGCACCCATCAGACAGGGCAGACCGTTTGGGCACTATAAGAAGAATTTTGATACTATAAAAAAGGAACACTCGACATATTTGGATAGAAGCGAATATATAGGCGCCTTCTTCAATGAGGAACTGATAGGGTTTATAGCGATGTTCTATTCAGAAAAATGTGCAAGTACGATGCAGGTTATTTCAAAAATAGAACATCGTGATAAAAAACCAACAAATGCATTAATAGCCAAAGCAGTGGAGTTTTGCGATAAAAAAGGAATTCAGTATCTTCAATATGGTACCTGGAATAAGGGGCCTTTAGGTGATTTCAAACGTTATAATGGTTTCGAGGAGATACTTATTCCAAAATATTATATCCCTTTAACTATTAAGGGTAAATTAGCTATAAAGATTCAACTTCATCATGGTATCTCTAGCACACTTCCTTATAACATAAAGAAATTTATGATCGATCTGAGATCAAAGTGGTATTCAAAAAAATACTCGCAGATTTAAAATCATGCCCAATAAGCCGCAAGATCTAAAGACAGATCACATTTCCGTCTGTATTTGCACATTTCAGAGACCGGAGATGCTTTTCAAAGCACTGGCTGGAGTTACCCGGCAGGTTACGGAATCTGCCTTCACTTTCGAAGTAGTCGTGGTGGATAACGATTATCGGCGATCAGCGGAAGGGATCGTGCGTCTCCTACAAAGAGGTAATGCAACGCAGATTCTCTATGACTGCGAACCTGAACAGAACATCGCATTAGCCAGGAATCGGGCAATTCAATCTGCCACAGGAAACCTGATTGCCTTCATTGACGATGATGAATGTCCGGTAGAAGAATGGCTTATTCAGCTTTTCCATGCGATGAAAAGTTATAAGGCTGGTGGGATATTGGGACCAGTTCTGCCATCGTTTCCACCGGAGGCACCAAAATGGCTTACAAAGGGAAATATTTTTGGCAGACGTCGCTTTCCCACAGGAACTCGGCTGACTGTGCGAGATGCCAGAACCGGAAATGTATTAATGCTGCGTTCCATTCTACCGGAAAGTTCAAATTGGTTCAGCCCGGCTTTCGGAAGAACCGGTGGAGAAGATGTTGATTTTTTTAGAAAACAGATGGCTCTTGGCTGGGTATTTATTTGGTGTGATGAAGCGGAAGTTTATGAGACGGTAACGCCGGAACGCTGGCAGATCTCTTTCCATATGAAGAAATATTTTAGAATCGGGGCTCTCAATGGTGAAAATCTTCGAAAAAGTAGTTTTGCAGGTTTCACAAGACTGCTGAAGAGTATAGCTTCTGTGCCGGTCTGGTTTATTGCTTTTTGTGCTTTTCTACCATTTGGAAAGCATTTATGGATTCCCCCGATGTTGAAGCTTGCTTACGCTGTTAGTTGTATGCTGTCCTATTGCGGGCTATCCTTAAAAAGAAACCGGTGATGAATCAGATCATAAATACTTTGTGAAGCTACCATGCCAAGACAATTAGCATTATTCATCTGCATTCTCTTCATCTTGTGGCTCTTTGCCAGTGATCGCAAGTTACGTCCAATGACGTCACGGGCTTTATGGATTCCTTTATTGTGGATTTTTATTACTGGATCAAGGCCCATTTCATACTGGTTCGGCGGCGGGATGACAGATGCATCACTCGATGCTTACCTAGATGGAAGTCCGTTAGATCGAAATGTTTTTATATTCCTTATTATTGTGGGTTTAATAGTATTGTTGAAACGGAGACTAGAATGGGGGGCGATATTCGGATCCAATCGTTGGTTATTAATATTCTTTATATATTGCGGAATCAGCGTTATATGGTCTTATTATCCCTTCGTTGGGTTTAAGAGATGGATAAAAGATATTGGCAATGTGATTATGGTCTTGATTATCCTCACAGAAAGGAATCAAGTTGAAGCAGTGAGAGCAGTAACCGCCCGATACACATACTTAGCAATTCCGCTTTCTTTGCTCCTTATAAAGTATTTTCCGGATGTTGGCAGATACTACAACCATTGGACATGGGAAGTTATATACGGAGGAATCGCGACAGAGAAAAATAATTTTGGGGCAATTGTATTCATCTGCGGTATATTCTTAGTATGGGATTTCCTTGATCAACGAAGCAAGGCGGACAAAAAGATTGATAAAGGGGTCTTCTTGGGCCGTGCAGTACTATTATTGATGGTTATTTGGTTAATTATCATAGCAAACAGTTCGACAGCAACTGTATGTCTCATATTGGGGATCGGAATTGTTTATTATTTACGGCCACCTAATACCAGCATCCTGATCAGGTATCTCGGCACCTTCAGTTTAATATTAGTATTATTAGTTTTTTCCCTGTCCTTGTTTACAAGCTTCCTTGAAATTCTTGTTAGCGCAGTTGGGAGGAACACCACATTTACGGGACGAACCGACCTCTGGGGCGATCTGCTCAAAGTGCCTATAAATCAGGTTTTTGGAACAGGATATCAGAACTTCTGGCTTGGTCCTCACACGAAATCTATTTGGGAAAATTATGCGTTCCATCCGAATCAGGCTCATAACGGGTACTTGGAAGTATATTTGAACGGTGGATTGATTGGCTTGTGTCTACTCGTAGCGATGATTATCTCAACGGGCAGTAAGTTGAAGAAGGAACTGCTAAGCGGAAGCAGACTGGGGGGGCTTTATTTTTCGTTTTTTATTGTTGTACTGGTCTCAAACTGGACTGAAGCTACCTTTAATAAAGTTAGTCTTGTCTGGGTGACTTTGATAATAGCCACCTTACACTATCCGCGGCTGACAAATGTACGCGCTGAACCAATAATAAATGGCAATACCGCTTATGCTTTAACCGAATCGTAATCATAAAAAACAATTCTCATCAAGCATTTCTCGAATCTAAATGGAGCAACTAAATGAATTTCTCCCAAATCTGGTCTCGTATCGAAGGACGTTACCAAAGAACTATCAATGGGATCTTATACAGACGTCTGATGGAGATGAGTAACAAGATTTCCTATATCTCCTTCTCTTTTGACGATTTTCCACAATCGGCACTGCGTGAGGGTGGTGAAATTCTTGGGAGGTTTGGTTTAAGAGCCACTTATTACGCATCTTTAGGACTAATGGGTACGGAGGCCCCACCCGGTAAAATTTTTGTGGCAGCCGACATCAAGGAACTACTAGCGCGAGGACATGAATTAGGATGTCATACATTTTCACATTGCCACTCCTGGAAAACGAGTCCACAGGTATTTGAAGATTCAATAATAAAGAACAAGCGGGCTCTCCGTGAACTCGTTCCCGGCGCCACTTTTAGAACATTTTCCTATCCCATAATATGTCCACGTCCTGCTTCTAAGCGTATGATAGGTCGTCATTTCCTTTGCGCTCGGGGGGGAGACCAAACATTCAATGAAGGTAAACTCGATTTGAATTACCTAAAGGCGTACTTTCTGGAAAAAAACAGAGATAATCCACGATCCGTCGAAGAGATTATTGACCGAAATAATCGCGCCCGGGGGTGGCTTATATTTGCCACGCACGATGTCAGTGAAGATCCTTCACCTTTCGGATGCACTCCATCTTTTTTCGAGGAAATAGTTAAGTACTCTCTTACTTCAGGTGCCACAATCATGCCCGTTGCTGAAGCACTTGATGCCATCAGCATTGATTCTTAAGATTTAACCAGAAATCGGAAAATCTAATAATTCCAAAATCGCTTATTGTTATTGACCTGCAGCAAGTCGAACAACATAAACGATCCCTTATCGCTTGATCTTTTCGGAGCAAGAGTTTGGAAAACGGCAACAAGCTAGAAACATCGGGCAACAAGGATTACTTTAATACGGATCATTTAAAGTCCGGATTAAAGACTCGAGCACTCAGAGGGACAAGCGTAGCAGTAATTGCTCAAATTTGCGTATTTGTCACCCAGACAATCAGCATATTGATATTGGCGCGACTTCTTACACCCCGTGATTTCGGACTGGTCACGATGGTGGTCGCTGTTAGCCTTCTCCTGCAAAACCTCGGATGTAATGGTTTTATTGAGGCAATTATACAAAGAAAGGAAATAAATCACAATCAAATAAGCACACTCTTTTGGATAAATGTTGGTTTGGGTTTTTTTCTAATGCTGCTTTTCTTGGTTTCAGCACCCCTTATTGCGTGGTTTTATAAAGAACCACTCCTGAAACCAATTGTTGGAGCGATTGCTATTACAATTTTTCTAGGTGGATTATCAAATCAGCATGTGGGCCTCCTCACAAGGAAAATGGATTTTATTAAAGTTTCAGTCAATGAGATGGTGGCTGCATTAGTTAGTGCAATCATCCCAATATTATTAGCCTATTATGGTTGGGGCTATTGGGCTCTTGTATCAAAGTGGATACTTGTCCCACTTATGATTACCTTAGGGGCGTGGTTCATATGTAGCTGGCGTCCAAGTCTCCCTATAAGAGGTACAGAAGTCTGGCCGATGCTGCGTTTTGCTTTTAATACGTATGGTAGTTTTATTATGAGTTATCTCCTGAGGAATGTGGACAAAATACTCATAGGGTGGTCATACGGCAGTCAACCATTGGGATATTATGATAGGGCATACCACTTGTCATATATGCTTCCGAATCAGTTAGTAAGTCCCATAACTAATGTTGCGCTTTCTGCATTCAGCAGAGTGTCAGATGATCACGAGAAATTTCGTAATAACTACTTAAATGTCCTTTCAGTTCTTGCTTTTGTCGGTATGCCGTTAAGTGCTGCTTTGACTTTAATTTCAAATGATCTGATACTATTGCTCCTGGGACCGCAATGGAATGAATCTGCAAAAATATTCTTTGCTTTTGCGCCGGCAATAGGAATCGTGATACTATATACTACTCATGGCTGGCTTCATCTCTCGCTCGGTACACCTGAGCGGTGGTTCCGCTGGGGCATTATATCTTTTGTAGTCACCGTTTTGTTTTTCATAATAGGCCTCCCGTTCGGGGCGAAAGGTGTTGCCATCGCGTATTCTATATCATTCTATATCTTGATTGGTCCCGCTTTATGGTATGCCGGCAAGCCAATACATCTAAAATTATCCTCTGTTTTATCAAGACTATGGAAGTATTATATTGCGGCACTCGCCTCGGGGACATTTTGTTGGTTCATCTTGACTGTGCATAGTTTTACGTCCAATGTTTTCTTAAAATTTAACATATTGATTAGAATCCTGGTTTCTGTTCTGCTTTGCCTTGCCATATATTTAATCATAATAATAACCCTCTATCGAAGCTTTAGGCCAATAGCAGAATTTACTTCACTTTTACGCTTAATAATCGATAAAAAAGAACCCTCGGGTAAATAAATTTTGCTGAAATATGAGAGGAAGAAAATGAAAATTGAGAAAATGAGGTACCAAACTTTTGGCCTTCAGCTCAGAATTTTATTGATTATGTTGCTTATTTCCCTGACGGCGTTTACATCGACAGTCAAAGCTGCCGAAGGTGCTTTTGATATTCCCCCAGACCGAAGAATTATCTGGGAGGGAAATGTTGGTGTAGAAGGTGGTATACCTAACCGTACTACTATAAAAAATTGCGTAGCTTTGTATGGTGCGCATGCAAATGGGACGAATACAGCGACTGAAATAAACAACTGCCTGAATGGTATTGCAAGCGGGGAAATCGCCTATCTTCCAGCTGGAACGTATGTTGTTACATCTTCAATAACGGTCCCGTCAAACAAAACACTTCGGGGTGCCGGACAGGACTCAACGATAATCCGGGCTGATGCTGATTTGCAAACAATTATATTCATTGGGGGTGGATATACTGACGCTGCGGGTATCGGCATTACATCCGGATATACCAAAGGTTCGACACAACTTGTACTGGCTAATGCAAGTGCAATATCAGTTGGTAATTTTATTTATGTAGATGAATTAAACGATTCTTCTATACCAGTAGATATGACGGGAGATGGTGGCTCTTGCACTTATTGTGGTCGTTATGGAACAAATGGGACCAGGGCAAGATTGCAAATAGTTAAAGTGACAGGGAAAAGTGGAAATACTATTAATATTTCTCCCCCCCTGTTCTTTTCTTTATCAAGCATTAATGCTCCCTTAGCAACTAAAACACCAACCTATACACAATATGCAGGTGTAGAAAATTTGACCGTGAAGAATGGGGGTGGCACTTGGAGCCAGACTAGAAAGAATATTTACATGATGGGTGCTGCAAATTGCTGGGTAAAAAATGTTAAAGTCGAAACATGTGGGCAGCGATGCATCGACTTGTGGTTCGATAATTTTCGGAACGAGATCAGAGATAATTATATCACTGGCTGCTATGACCAATATAATTCCGATACGTGTTATGGCCTTCACCTGGTCGCGTCGTCGAGCAATCTGATTGAGAATAACAAATTCATTGGGACTGCTGGTGGGGGGCCAAATCTCGTAAGTTCTTCTGGAAATGTCATTGCATACAATTATACATATGGCGTTCATCGTACAAAAGACTTAACATCATGGATGTGGCCCGACAATTGGACACATGGAGCACATAACACAATGAACCTTTGGGAAGGGAATGATTCTGTGGCTATTAATTTAGATTACATTCATGGCAGTGGTTCTCATAACACACTCTTTCGGAATAGGTTTTCGGGAAAGGACCCAACAGTGAAATATGATGCTTACCACCAAGAGATAGCCGCTGTCATAATAGAAAAAAACAATCATTATATTAATGTCATTGGAAATGTGCTCGGAACGGCAGGTTTCCATACTACATACGAAGTGAAAAATATTCCCCGTGGGTGGACGAATGATGCCATATACGCGACAGGGATAGTTGGAGATGCTGATGCTTTCGGCACTTTGTTAAGGCATATGAATTATGATTATTTTAACAAAACCGTTAAATATTGTGGTGATATAGGTGAACCGGGTTGTCAGGGTGGCAGCCAAAGTACCACGCTTCCAGCTTCACTATATCTCAAATCGAAACCTTCTTGGTGGGGCAACCTGCCATGGCCGGCCATCGGACCGGACACGAGCCCAATAGCCGGCACTATACCGGCCCGGATACCCCAACCGCCAAGAAATGTGCGAATAACCAACCCCTGACGTGGAGAGGGGGGTTTGCATTTTTTTATCAATGCACAAAGAACCAAATCTTAACGTTTAAAGGAACAAGATGATAATAGAGATAGACCCCCAAAGCGACCCCCGCTGGGATCAATTTGTAGAAAGCCATCCTCTTGGATTGATTTGCCATCTTTCCGGTTGGAAGCAGGTTCTTGAAGAAAGCTTTCCGCAGATGAAGGGTCGTTATCTGGCTATTTTAAGTGACGATAATTCAATACGTGCAGCGTTGCCTGTCTTTGAAATAAGAAGTATTTTAACCGGTAACAGGTTGGTAAGTATTCCCTTTGCGACCAATTGCGATCCGCTTATCTCTTCAAATGAAGATTTGAGGGAACTCCTTGACTCGGTGATAGAATTATCAACAAAACTTAGAATTTCTCGGATTGAACTCAGAGCTCTGGCATCTTGGCCACTCATTCACGACGATAGGATAGGTATTACGATTCATTATAACAGCCATCAGCTATCATTGGACGTTAGTCTCGAAGAATTAATAAAAACATTTAGTAAGCAGGTAAGGCGGAAGATAAAGACATTCTCAAAAACTGACTTTAATCTGCAAATAGCCGGAAGTGAAAGAGATCTTCTTGAATTTTATCATCTTTATGTAAAGACGAGGAAGCGCTTAGGTCTTCCTCCACAGCCATATTTATTTTTTCAATTACTCTGGGGCGAATTTTCACCTACCAAATGTATTACACTGCTTCTAGTCAAATATGAAGGACAATTGATTGCCGGTTTGATAATGTTTAAGTTCAAGGATCGTTGTTCATGGGACTATTTAGCATCCGACGCGAGCTTTCAAAATTTACATACAACCTATTTCATTTTATGGGAGGCGATCAAATTCGCTCATTCAGAGGGGTACAGAATATTCGATTTTGGCAGGACCAGTATTAGTAATGCAGGATTGATGAGTTTCAAAAACCTTTGGGGAACAAAGATAATAACTCTACCAAAGTTTTATTATCCAGAGAAGTTATGCCTAAGATCAAATGATCAGGAAGGGTCTGTATCCTATGAGCTTATCCGAAAAATAAGCAAATATATTCCTGATTCATTGTTCCAATCTATAGGGAATTTCATGTATCGGCATCTCGGTTAATGATTACAAGACCTTAATTTTGGTAAACTTCTAAAGATAGCAAATTTATTTGGTAAAGCAAAGATATAGGGTTCCCTGTCAGCGGAGGGTAAATCATGAATAATAAGAGGTTCAGTATTATGATTCCGGTTTATAACCGGGATGTATACGTAAGGCAATGCATAGAGTCGGTTTTTTCACAGACTTTTGAAGATATTGAGATTATCGCAATCGATGACGGGTCCACGGATCGAACACCGGAGGTACTTAAATCTTACGATGCGAGAATCATTGCTCTGAGCCAGAAAAACCAAGGGCCGGAGGTTGCTCGCAATCTGGGCGCTTTACAAGCGAGTGGAGAATACCTCGTGTTCTTAGATAGCGACGACTTGATGCTACCTTGGGCACTTGCGACATACGACCGGATTATCCGGGAATTTGACTCGCCAGCGTTAATTATCGGAGTTTTAAAATGGTTCAATGATGGAAATGATGTAATATCTGACATGGACACCAATGCTGTTATCGAGGTATTCAAGTATCGCGACTTTCTTTCAAAGGATATTTCGGTAAGCTTATCTTGTAGCAATATAGTTGTTAAAAGTTCTGTCTTCAGACAGTCTGGAGGCCATCGAAAAACTACGCCCGAGACATTTCATGCAGATGAGCATGACACCGTACTAAGATTTGGAACGTATGGACCTTGTGTGATATTAAAAAAACCGGCAACCGTCGCTTATCGTCGTCATAGCGATAATACCATTCATGATCTTAAAAAGATGGTCAATGGGACTTTGTCTTTGGTTTATGCCGAACGCCAAGGACAATATCCCGGTGGTAAGCAACGCCGCTTTGCACGGTATTCGTTTATCGGCGGCATGGCACAGTGTTGGGTCAGGCGTGCACTACAGGCCCGTTGTCCTTTACAGGCATTAAAACTCTTTATATATACATTTCCGATGATCATGACAGGCGCATTGAATGTACTATATCGCTTGTTTCGGCGTCGCACGACCTCGGTAATCCTAAATTATCGGCAGTGACTGACCTTGGTATGAAGAAATAAACTCTTGTTAATATTGCCTGCAATAAATTTTTTTAAGTGGTAAACGATTGGCGCGTTATGTAAGCGTCTGACCAATCCGTCTATTCTGCCGTTCATGTTTCGGCTGTGCTGCCCGACAATGATAAATCTTCAACATTGGGGGGCGGGAGATTGAGCGGAAAGGAACGGCGTGGCCATGGCGGGCTATAAAATTCGTTACACACCAATACCAGCACTCACTTCCGAAAGAGTTTTCCCGATTCTTGTCAATGCAGTCCGGGTAAAGAACATGAACGATCCCATTACCACTATCGATCCGTTGCACGATGAGCGTTGGGATGAATTTGTTGAGAACCATCCCTTCGGTTGGCTCTGTCACCTTTCGGGGTGGAAAAAAGTCCTCGATAAAAGTTTTAGGCACATGCAGGGTCATTATATTGTCCTTATGCAAGACGGGGAAATTCAAGCCGGGTTGCCGCTGTTTGAAGTGCGGAGCTGGATTTTGGGCAATCGTCTCGTGAGTATCCCATTTGCCACACTCTGTGATCCCCTTGTTTCGACACACGAGGACATGGACAAGCTTTTCAATAGAGCTTTGGATCTGTCGAAAGAACTCGGGATATCGTCCATTGAGATTCGGACTATGTTGACCGAACCCTATATACAAGATGATCGCCTCAGTTTCTCACCTTTCTTTAAACATCATTTTATTCCCCTCGACCGTCCACCGGAGGTGCTGAACAAAAGTTTCCATCGCACCTGCGTGCGCCAGCGGATCACGCGGGCGAGCCAAAGCGGGATAGAGATAAGCCAAGGAATAACGACGTCAGATGTCGACGCATTCTATGAGTTATATATTACAACTAGAAAACGGCTTGGGCTCCCCCCCGAACCACGTGCATTTATTCAAGCAATTTGGGACACGTTTTACCCGCAGAAGCGCGTTTCGCTGCTGCTTGCCAAAAAAGACGGGTTATTGATCGGTAGCCTGATGCTCCTCAAATACAAAAGCCGGGTCTCGGCTGAATTTGCGGTATGGAATGAAGAGTATATCAAGATCAGCCCGATCCATGGACTTTTTTGGGAAGCCATTCAAGCGGCATATCGCGAAGGGTTTGCGATTTTTGATTTCGGGAGGACCGCGCCGGATAACCACACGCTCATGGATTTCAAGAACCGCTGGGGAACGCAAGTGATCGATCTGCCATTCCTTTACTATCCGAAAAATAGAAATGCCCGTGCGATGACCAGTGAAACGTTTTTCGGGCGCAAGATCGTACGCGATGTGTGTCGTTACGCCCCGCATCCAATCTTTAAAGGAGTGGGAAAATTTCTGTATAACCACATGGGTTGAGAACTAATGAACAGTGGATTTTGGAAATACTCAGTGATGTTAATCCTGAAAGTGCTTATTTGCTTGCCATTCATGGCATTCTCGCAAACGATAACGGCGGTTCAGTCAATACCGGATCTGAAATCCGGTATACAAAAGGCCGTGATGAATGTTGACGTGAGCCGCCTTCGTGACATGGTTCAAAATCTGGAGAACTACGGCAACAGGTCGACTTGGGAGAATCAATGGGCCGTGGCGAGATGGTTGGAGAAAAAGCTTAGGGCATACGGGCTGGACGTGTCCGTGCAATCTTATCAATTCAGTGGCAGACAATGGCCGAACGTCATTGCGCAAATCAAAGGCCATACAAAAGCAAATGATATCATTATGTTGATTGCACATTTCGATTCCACTTCCGATAATCAGCAACGGATAGCTCCCGGGGCTGACGATAACGGGAGCGGTGTGGCTGTAGTGATCGAAACAGCAAGAAGTTTAAAAGAAGCGTCTTTGGGAAGGACGGTCATGTTCGGTCTCTTCTCGAATGAGGAACATGGAAACGCAGGAAGTAAAGCCTTTGCCGGAAATGCGAAACGAAACAAACTAAATATCGATGCCGTCATTAACCTAGACATTTTGGGATACAACACACCCGAGCATGTTTCTCTGTCTGACGTAGTCCAATCACATCATACATTCAAGCACAAGCTCAAGTCTGTCTATCGTACCGTAAAAAACAGGATGTTTTATTTTGTAAAGGGTAAAAACCAGGTAAAAATAGCGGGAGGACAAAGGGAATCGTTGTTAGTAAAAGCCATTTCCAGCGCCTTTCAGAAGTATGCCGGTCTGGGTATCAAGGAAATAACCGATGATGCCTGTGTCTGAGGAGATGAAGCGTCCTTCCGGGCGGAAGGATATCCTGCGGTTTTTATTAATTCGTTCTACGAAAACCCTTACGAGCATTCAACCATGGATAGAATCAGTGCGATAGATTTTACTTTTCTGGAAAAAATCACCAGAGGTGTTCTGGCCTCGGTTTTCTCTCGGGCAAACAAAGGCCCTCAAAGTGTGGAAAAATAAAAGAGCGAACAAATATGTCTGAATGTCAAATGCATAGTTTGCCACGCATAGCAGAACCTATAGGTATTATACAAGTTAACTGGCAAAAACGAAATAGGATTAGAAGAATCCTTAAGCGAAGGCTAAAGTATTTAATGAACGTGGTTTCCGAAATAGAGACGACGAAATCAGCGGCAGCAAGGGCAGAATCGGGACTTAAAGAAAAAGAAGCCGTCATGTTATTGCAGCCGGGTGATATGGTACGGGTGCGGGCAAAAGAAGAAATCCAGCAAACACTGAATAAGTGGAACCAGTTGAACCGGTGTTCCTTCATGGAAGAAATGTGGTCGTATTGCGGCACGACACAGCGGGTGCTGAAGCGGGTCGGGAAATTTCTCGACGAACGTGACTATCTCATCAAGAAATGCAAGGGGATCGTCATTCTCGAGGGCGCTATATGCGAGGGGACAAAAGACTTTGGAGACTGCGACCGGTCTTGCTTCTTCTTCTGGCGCGAGGAGTGGCTTGAAAAAATAGACAGAGTGTTATGACGGCGCCTGTCGAGAGAAGCACTCATATGAAAATTGCGTTCATCTATACTGAAACTGACCAATGGGCCTTGGGGATACGGAGCGTATCCGCATACCTGAAAAGAGCCGGGCATACAACAAGGTTGCTGCTGACGGGGCCGAATGACGAGACCTTTGAAAATTTACCCTTTACTGTCACGCCGGCGGAAGCCGGACCGGGTTTGGGACAAGCACCGGGGTCCAGACGTCGTCCCGGCGGAAGCCGGGAACCAAGAACTCGAGGTTGTGTGATGGTAACAAGTTCGTAAAAAAGAGATAACGCATAATGTCTAAAGTACGATTTGCAATTGAAGAACTTAAGTTCGTTAAATCGAGACAGGACGCAGTAAATCTATACGAGAAATTTATATATCTTCTTCCTCGAGTCATGGGGCTACCCTATCATAAAACAAGGGTACCCCCCAGTCTTCAAATCGAGCCTGGCAGCGTATGCAATATCGCATGTACCTGCTGCTCGGTTGAACGATCCACCAGGAAGCGGGGCTTCATGAATGTTGACCTTTTTCAAAGGATCATATCGCAATCAGCTTCAATCGGCGTCAGAAGGATTCATCTTTATTTACACGGAGAACCGCTTCTCCATCCACGTTTCCCGGAGATGGTGCTGAACATAAAATCCCGTGGATTGGCCCTGCATATCACCACCAATGGTATGCGGTTGGATTACAGCTTGATTGAAAAGATAACGGCGGCGGGATTAACCAGTGCCGATCATATTATTGTTTCAATACTGGCTAACTCTTCGGTACTTCATGAGCAGATTATGAAAGGTGTCAATCACGAACGCGTAGTTAGAAATATTGAGGCATTGCTAGAGCATAGAAAAAAACTGGAGCAAACGGACCCATAGTTGAAGTGATTTGTTATGCCATGAAAGAGAATCTGCACGAAATAAAAGATTTTCAGAACTATTGGCGTGGCCGGGTAGATCATGCCCGCATTTTCGAAAGAACTTCGGAGCAATTCGCAAACCAACATACTAATTTGGACGAAGTACGCAAATTCCATAAAAATAAACAGTTTAGCCGTATTCCGTTATGTCAGAGATGTGATATGTAAATCGGGTTATTGTGCTGACGCGAGGATATACTCACTTGAGAGGGCATGAGCCAGTAAAAGGGGTTGAAAAAGGGTCTTGGGGCCCTCCTCTCAATAAAAAAATAGCGACCCACGTCCCCAATATCATGAAAAGCATTCTATACTTGAAAATGGCAACGGTTATGTTTTTCTTATCCCTCTGCCTTATATGTCCCAGCTATGCCGCGGAACGGGATGTTACACTGCAATGGGATGAGAGTATTGATGCCCCCTATCTCCAATCGTACAGAATTTACTACTATACAACATCGGGCGATCTCGGATCACTCGATATCGCCGACTATGCAGTTTCATACGCGCTTGCGGGAGGGGCTCCGATCTTAATCAATCCTCTGACTGATCCGAAACCCATTACGATCGATAAAAACAATACCCACATTACAGTTCATTTTTCAGACGCAAGTAAAATTTATTATTTTGTGGCGACGGCTGTCGATACGGAGGGACTCGAAAGCATTCCTACTGCTGAGGTCACTTTTTCAACGACTACAATCCCACCGACAACGACTACGATCCCGCCGACAAATGGCGGTGGCGGCGGAGGGTGCTTTATCGCTACTGCTGCCTTCGGTTCGAACCTCGATCCTCATGTCAAGGTTTTAAGGGACTTCAGAGATCGATACTTGTTGACTAATTCGCCGGGGCAGGCTTTTGTAAGCTACTATTACAGACATTCCCCCCCGATAGCCCATGTCATAAGAGAAAACGAATCATTGAAATCTGCCGCCAGATGGGCATTGGTCCCGGTCGTTTATAGCGTGCAGTACCCTTATGTATTGGCGTTATTATTAACAGTTCCGGCTGGTATTGGCTTGGCATATAGAAGAAGGAAACACAACGAGCGCATTAGAAGAAGCTAATGAATCGAAGACATGTCATTTTCGGTCTGTTCTTCTTGATGGCATTTCTGATGGCCTATGGACCGATCAAGGCTCTTTATACTTCATCCAGCCAGATCGAATACTACTCACATATTGTATTGATCCCGCTGGTCAGTATCTATCTCGTTTTCCAGAAACGGAAGCACATATTTTCAGAGCTGGGAAGTATGAATGGCCATGGCGCACATTCGCCGCGCAATGATCACATCGTGGGAATCTCTCTGTTGGTGGCGGGCGCCCTGTTCTATTTCGTCGGGCGAGGTGTAGGGGCGGGCTCAAACCAGAACGATTTAACGGCGATCGTCGCGCTCGCGGTAGTGGTGTTCATTAACGGGGGATTCATCGTTGCATACGGGTCGCCTGCCTTCAAGGCGGCGCTTTTCCCGCTTCTGTTTCTGACCTTCATGATTCCCATCCCGAGTGCACTCATGGATGGGATCGTTTACTTTTTACAGGTAGGGTCCACGGAATTTACACATATGCTGTTCCTGGCAACCGGTGTTCCCTTCCTGAGGGAAGGGTTCGTCTTTCACCTGCCGGGCATGAGTATCGAAGTCGCCAAAGAGTGCAGCGGGATACGGTCGAGTCTGGCGCTCCTGATTACGGCAATCCTGGCGGGGCATCTGTTTCTGGAGACCGGGTGGAAGAAGGTCATCCTGGCGGTTCTAATTATCCCCGTTACGATGTTCAAGAACGGGATCCGTATCCTGATCCTGACGCTGATGGGCACCTATTGGGATCCGCGGTGGTTAACCAGCAGCAGCCTCCACCGGGACGGGGGTATTCTCTTTTTTATCCTGGCTCTGACACTGATGGCGCCTATACTTTACTTCCTGAGGAAATCGGAGGAACGAAGGGGAGAGAAGGTGACGGGCGAATAGTCACGAGTAACGAGAGATGAGAGACGGACTGGGCCGTAATGATCCTCCTCCTTAGAGTTATGGAAATAGATGCAATATAGCGTCGAGATATCACTTTTTGCGGCGACAGTGACGGCGGGGATTGGCGTCATGGCGCTGTGGCGGGAGCCGCGCTCCTTTGTTCACCGTGTCTTTGCTGCCGGGATGGTGCTGTTTGCCCTCGATGCGGGGATTAGCGGGCTCGCCAACCTGGGACCGTCGGCGGATGAATTTCTGTATTGGCGGCGATTCCAGTTCCTGCTCGCTTCCTTCGTGCCGGCGCTCTGGCTCCTCTTCAGCGTCAGTTTTGCCCGGATTAATTATCCGGAGCAGATATCGCGATGGAAATGGGTCCTGATCCCGTCCTTAGTGCTGCCTGTCACCCTGGTAATCCTTTTCAGCGATGGCTTCTTTGCGGGGCCGCCGATTCCGGTGGAAACATCGATGCAGTTTCTTCGGATCGGGTGGTCCGGCTATCTCTGGCACTTGCTGTGGATCATCTTAGCGGTGATGATCCTCATGAACCTGGAGCGGACATTCCGCCATGCCACCGGCCATATGCGCTGGCAGACGAAGTTCATGTTCCTTGGCATCGGGGGGATCTTCGCGGTTCACCTGTTCACCGACAGTCAGACCGTTCTTTTCAACGGCGTCAACACCGGTCTGGATATTGTCGAGATAGGGGCCCTTCTTGTAGGGGATATTCTTATCCTTCTTTCCCTCTTTCGGGGAAAGCCTCTCAGTATCGGTATCCAGCTCTCTCATCAATTTCTTTACAGCTCCCTGACATTGCTCATTGTCGGGGTCTACTTCATCGCTGTTGGGGTCGTTTCGTGGCTTTCTATCCGATTCGGATGGATCGGAAATATCCATGTTACCATATTTCTTATCTTTCTGGCGATGATTGGAATGGCCGTTATCCTTCTTTCCGACAGGCTCCGGATGAAGCGGAAACGTTTCATCAGCCGGCATTTCAAACGCCCACAGTACGACTACCAAAAGATATGGGAGGGTTTTACCACCAGGACCACCTCCGTGACGCAGACACGGGATCTATCTGATATTATCGTCAAGATGGTCTCGGAAACGCTGGAAATACTCTCGGTCAGCATCTGGCTCGTGGATGAAAAACAGGAGAGGCTCACTTTCGGGGGGTCGACGGTGTTTACCGATAATCAGGTTGCGGAATTGAAGCTTTTCGGCCAGGGGAGCACATGTCTGATCCAGGCAATGGCCGCTCAGACCATGCCGGTCGATCTGCTTGGGATAGAGGATGACTGGGCGGCCGATCTTAAGCGGATTCATGCCTTTAAAGACACGAAGGAATCCCGGATACGCTACTGTGTGCCCCTGAATGCCGCCGGCCAGCTTATCGGAATCATGACACTGAGCGAGAAGGTGTTTTATGAGCCCCTCTCTTTCGAGGAATCCGAGCTCGTTAAAAACATTGCCGATCAAGCGGCAGCGGGCCTGCTGAACATGAGACTCTCGGAACAACTCAGACAGGCAAAGGAGCTTGAGGCGTTCCAATCCATGTCCGCCTTCTTCATGCACGATTTGAAGAATCTGGCCTCAAAGCTCTCTCTGGTCACACAGAACCTGCCCGTTTACATGGACAATCCCGAGTTCCGCGCCGACGCCCTCAGGACGATCTCCCAGAGCGTCGACAAGATCAACGCCATGAGCAGCCGTCTTTCCCTTCTGAGCCAGAAGCTGGAAGTGGTGTTTAAAGAGACCAGCGTGCATGAGCTGATCGAGGCGACCGTTGCCGATGTAAAGAATTATGCCAAGGTGACCGTGTCGCTGAATCTTGAACCTGTGCCGCCCCTATGGATAGACCGCGAGCAGATTCGCAAGGTCATTGAAAATCTCCTGCTGAATGCATCCGATGCCCTGGGGCAGGCTGGAGAGATTGCTGTTTCGACGAGCCATAAGGATAACCGGGTGGAGATATCGGTCCGTGATAACGGCCGCGGCATATCCAGGGAATTTATCGAGAAGTCTCTTTTCCGCCCTTTCCAGACAACAAAAAAACAGGGAATGGGGATCGGGCTGTATCACTGCAAGACTATCGTCGAGGCCCATGGCGGCCGGATCGAGGTGGAAAGCGAAGAAGGCAGGGGGACGACCTTCAAAGTTCTGCTGCCGGTGAAGTAGGAAAAATACCGCTCAGGCGTGCGTCTCGGAAACGGCCCGTTGCAGCAGGTCTTTAACGAAGGTGTTCAAAGTCTTCCCCTCACTCATGGCATTGCTAACAAGGCGCTTGTGGAGCTCGGGATCAAGGCGAAGATTGAAGGAGCCTTTGAATGGTTTTTCAGGTTGCCTGTCCGTCTCTTTGCAGAATTCGAGATAATCGTCTACGGCTTCTTCGAAGGCCGCTCGCAATGAAACAACATCCGTTCCCTCATAGCTTACCAAGGTGCGAATGAACTCCAGTTTTCCGTAGAAAACCTTATCATCATCGTTGTAATGGACGGACCCGAAATAGCCATTGTATTCCATCATGTCTTTCATAGGAGATTCCCCCTCTTTAAAATTTCTTCTACCTGTTCAATCTGGTATCGTTTCAATGTCGGTGCGGGGTGCGGTCTATGTAGGATGATCGGATCTGATGTCCGATGGTCGAAACGAACGCGCGATCCTCCGGTTTTCCCTGCCTTGACCCCGATATATCCGAAGCCCATCAACAGAGCAGTCATTTCATCCCATGTGAAGTCAATGGGATGCGCAAGAAATCGCTTTATCAGCTTGTCATGTTTGCTCATGGATGCCCCTTGGGGTAGCAAGATAGCAGAGACCAGAAATAAAGGCAATCTGAAAAACTAAAATTAGTTGCAGGTAAAATGATGAAAAAACAGAAGCTTCTGATCGTCGATGACGACGAGGATCTGCGGACGCAGATGAAGTGGGCGCTGGCCCAGGATTATGAGATCCTTCTGGCTGAAGACCGGTTAAGCGCCGCGACCGTGATGACGAAGGAAAGACCCGCGGTGGTGACCCTCGATCTCGGTCTCCCTCCGCTGCCGGCGGGCGTCGAGGAGGGATTTGCCGCCCTGGATCAGATCCTCACCGAGTATCAACAGGCCAAGGTGATTATCATCACGGGGCGCGGCGAAAAGGAGAATGCCCTGCGCGCCGTAGAAAAAGGGGCCTACGACTTCTTCTACAAACCGATCCAGATCGATGAGCTCAAGGTCGTTCTCCGCCGCGCCTTTCATCTCTCCCAGATCGAGAGGGAGCAGCGGGCGCTGCAGCAGCGGCTTAGCGGCGGTACCTTCGAGGGGATGCTGGGAACCTGCACTAAGATGCAGGAGGTCTTCGCCGTCATCCGCAAGGTGGCGACCACGGACGCCCCCGTCCTGATAACGGGAGAAAGCGGCACCGGCAAGGAGCTCGTGGCCTGCGCTATGCACCGGCTCAGTGTACGTCCGAACAATCCATTTATCGTGATCAACTGCGGCGCCATTCCCGAAAACCTCCTGGAGAGCGAGCTCTTCGGTCATGAGAAAGGGGCGTTCACCGGGGCGCACATCCAGCGCAAAGGGCGCTTCGAAATGGCCCAAGGGGGGACCCTTTTTCTCGATGAGATCGGCGAGCTTCCGATCTCCCTCCAGGTCAAGCTGCTGCGCTTTCTCCAGGAGCGAGTGATCGAGCGGGTCGGCGGACGGGAACAGATCGAGGTGGATACCCGGGTCATTGCGGCCACCAACCGCGATCTCAAGGAGGCGATGAAAGAGGGGAGCTTCAGGGAGGATCTCTACTTTCGTCTGGGGGTTATCCTGATCTCCCTGCCTCCGCTCAGAGAAAGGGAAGGGGACATCATCCTGATTGCCAAGACCTTCCTGGAACGCTATGCCGATGAAGGCAGGAAGAAAATCAGAGGATTCAGCGACCAGGCGATTGAAGCCCTCGCCCAATGCGCCTGGCCGGGAAACGTCCGTGAGCTGGAGAACCGCATAAAACGCGCCGTGATCATGGCCGAAGGGGTGAACATCACTCCGGCGGATCTGGAGATGGAGACACCCCGAGGGAAATACGAAAATATGGGGCTCAAGGAAGCTCGCGAAGCCCTCGAAAAGGAGCTGCTCACGAAAGCCATCTTCCGCAACAACGGGAACATGACAAAGGTCGCCATGGAGCTCGGCATCAGCCGACCCACACTCTATGACCTGATGGAGAAGTTCGATATGCCAAAAGAATGATCGATTTGCCGTAATCCTTGTGTGTAAAATAGCAAAAAGGCAGAGCCCTGATTTGGCCGTGAGTTTCCGGCAAGCCTGCGTAGCGGAAAAAAGTCTGCCGGGGATGAGGCTGAGGGGTAAACGTTCCCCAGTCCTCCCGGTTGTAGCACCGCAGTCAGCGTCTGATTTAAAATATTGGGTAGAGCAGGCTCATCAAGAATCGTTGACGGAGATGCCGGCCTGGTAATTCCATGGCATCCAGTTGCCGGGGTTATTGAAGACCTCGGAGGAATGCTTCTGGAGGGCCACCAGGTAGTCGAAGGGATTGACATCCCCCAGGTTGCAGGTGTGGATCAGGCTCATGAACATATCGCCGATGAATGCGCCATGCTCGGTTTTGTAGAACAAACTATTTTTTCGGTGAAGGATGGCCTTTTTCAGGGTCTGCTCACAAAGATTGTTGTCCAGGGGCGCTCCGGGGACCCTCAGGAACAGAGTCAGAGGGTTCCAATGTTTGAGCATATAGGCGATGGCCTTTCCCAATCCGGAGTTCGGTTCCGTCTTCTTTTGCTCTATCTGTTGGGAAAGCCACTGTTTGAGGTTCTTCATCACCGGTGCGCTTTCCCGCTGATGGAAGAGGAGACGCTCCTGGGGTGAGAGGTTTTGCTGTTTGGCTGTCTCATCGTTCCTGTAAACCAGCGCGATCTGGTCAATGACATGCGCCGTCTCTTGGGGAAAGTTTGCCGCCACGTCCACGAAGTTCCGCCGCCCGTGGACCAGGCAGTTTGCCAGGAGGGTCTCGAACTCCTTGGAAGGATTGCGGCTGAGGGCATCGCACATTTGAATCGGCGGCTCCAGTTCGGCCTGCCGTTGTTTGAGCAAGTCCGTCATGTTTTCCCCGGCGTGTTTCTGACCCGTAAAGAACAGGGCAATCTTGCGGTCCTCTACGATTGACATTATCCCGGTGGTAAACATCCCTGTTCGAGAGGATTTCTCATTGATCTCTTTTGCCAGCTCCAGGATCTTCATGGGGGTATCGTCGTTGTGGATGACATTGCCCTGGGCGGCCTGATGGATCAGTTCCCGATAGGCGGGGTGAATCAGGTTGGCTGCGTTCTCCGTAATATCCCACTGGGTTGACGCCGGCAGTGGTATCCCCAGGCTTTCCTGAAGCTTCTCGATCCGGTAGAAAGGGATGCCGCTGCCATACTTCAGCGTGGCAATCATGGCCCCGGCGGTTTCGTCATACTTTTCGGAACCGACGTTGTTCGGGGGCTTAGCCGTAAAGACCTCGCCGCAGAGATTGCAGCGCAGTTTCTCCAGTTCATAGATTTTCGCGGCCAGAGGGGCCATACCCACGAACCGCACCAGGGTCCCAGCTTTCTTGACCGGATAAAGTCTCCCTTTGGGACATTCCCGGCAGGGTTCGCCGGCCTTCAGATCCTGGATCGACACGTTGATCCGCTCGGCTTTTTTGTAAGCATCCGCACCGTTTTTGCCGTGACCCGGTTGCTGCTTCGGTTCAGATTCCTCTTTGGGAGTATCAGCGTTTTTCGGGCCGGCGGCAATCTTGAAAAGCTTTTCCCTGGTTTCCGTTTTGGCGCCGAAGATGATCCGCAAAAGACGTCTAATGGCGGTGGTCTTCTCGTTGACCGATTGACTGAGATAGACAAAGGCTTCTATAAGCCCCTTGATGATCTCATAATCGCCCTCTTGGAGGGCCTCCTTTTCCACCCGTTCAAGGAGGGCTTCCACATCCGCCGGCTTCAGTTTGATTAATTTCGGCTGCTTCATGCCTGGCCTCCGCAAAGATGATCGTGAGTTTCCGGCAAGCCTGCGTAGCGGAAAAAAGTCTGCCGGGGATGAGGCTGAGGGGTAAACGTTCCCCAGTCCTCCCGGTTGTAGCACCGCAGTCAGCGTCTGATTTAAAATATTGGGTAGAGCAGGCTCATCAAGAATCGTTGACGGAGATGCCGGCCTGGTAATTCCATGGCATCCAGTTGCCGGGGTTATTGAAGACCTCGGAGGAATGCTTCTGGAGGGCCACCAGGTAGTCGAAGGGATTGACATCCCCCAGGTTGCAGGTGTGGATCAGGCTCATGAACATATCGCCGATGAATGCGCCATGCTCGGTTTTGTAGAACAAACTATTTTTTCGGTGAAGGATGGCCTTTTTCAGGGTCTGCTCACAAAGATTGTTGTCCAGGGGCGCTCCGGGGACCCTCAGGAACAGAGTCAGAGGGTTCCAATGTTTGAGCATATAGGCGATGGCCTTTCCCAATCCGGAGTTCGGTTCCGTCTTCTTTTGCTCTATCTGTTGGGAAAGCCACTGTTTGAGGTTCTTCATCACCGGTGCGCTTTCCCGCTGATGGAAGAGGAGACGCTCCTGGGGTGAGAGGTTTTGCTGTTTGGCTGTCTCATCGTTCCTGTAAACCAGCGCGATCTGGTCAATGACATGCGCCGTCTCTTGGGGAAAGTTTGCCGCCACGTCCACGAAGTTCCGCCGCCCGTGGACCAGGCAGTTTGCCAGGAGGGTCTCGAACTCCTTGGAAGGATTGCGGCTGAGGGCATCGCACATTTGAATCGGCGGCTCCAGTTCGGCCTGCCGTTGTTTGAGCAAGTCCGTCATGTTTTCCCCGGCGTGTTTCTGACCCGTAAAGAACAGGGCAATCTTGCGGTCCTCTACGATTGACATTATCCCGGTGGTAAACATCCCTGTTCGAGAGGATTTCTCATTGATCTCTTTTGCCAGCTCCAGGATCTTCATGGGGGTATCGTCGTTGTGGATGACATTGCCCTGGGCGGCCTGATGGATCAGTTCCCGATAGGCGGGGTGAATCAGGTTGGCTGCGTTCTCCGTAATATCCCACTGGGTTGACGCCGGCAGTGGTATCCCCAGGCTTTCCTGAAGCTTCTCGATCCGGTAGAAAGGGATGCCGCTGCCATACTTCAGCGTGGCAATCATGGCCCCGGCGGTTTCGTCATACTTTTCGGAACCGACGTTGTTCGGGGGCTTAGCCGTAAAGACCTCGCCGCAGAGATTGCAGCGCAGTTTCTCCAGTTCATAGATTTTCGCGGCCAGAGGGGCCATACCCACGAACCGCACCAGGGTCCCAGCTTTCTTGACCGGATAAAGTCTCCCTTTGGGACATTCCCGGCAGGGTTCGCCGGCCTTCAGATCCTGGATCGACACGTTGATCCGCTCGGCTTTTTTGTAAGCATCCGCACCGTTTTTGCCGTGACCCGGTTGCTGCTTCGGTTCAGATTCCTCTTTGGGAGTATCAGCGTTTTTCGGGCCGGCGGCAATCTTGAAAAGCTTTTCCCTGGTTTCCGTTTTGGCGCCGAAGATGATCCGCAAAAGACGTCTAATGGCGGTGGTCTTCTCGTTGACCGATTGACTGAGATAGACAAAGGCTTCTATAAGCCCCTTGATGATCTCATAATCGCCCTCTTGGAGGGCCTCCTTTTCCACCCGTTCAAGGAGGGCTTCCACATCCGCCGGCTTCAGTTTGATTAATTTCGGCTGCTTCATGCCTGGCCTCCGCAAAGATGATCGCGGAAATCCTCGGACAGGGGGTAGCCCAGGACATCCTTGAGGGAACGATTCGCCTTGCCGCTCTGATCATTCTTCCCTCGACCCGTTGTCCGACCAATAGTTCGCCAGTTGGCCGCCCGGTAGCAGGTGCCATGAAAACGCTCCCGATCGATGAAAGTTTCAAGATAGTGGAGAGGATGATGGTAGAGTGTCTCCCAATCTTTGGACAGGATTTTTACCATTTTCCCCAGGATGTGAGAGGCTAGGCATGAAACCTTTACCCAGGGCAGAATGAGAAACCGGGTGTTGCAGGCAATCAGAGAGAGGTTCTTCTCCCGCATCTGTTTCGTCCAGCCGATAAACCGATCGCGATCTCCGATATGACGGGGAGCCGACGACCAGGCCAGGCAGGCGATCGCTTTGCCCTTGGCAAAAACAATATATTTGAGCTGCTCCCCTACAGGCTGGCAATACCCAAGATAATGATGCTCTTCGATCAAGCTGTTGAACAGGGCCTCTTCTTCCGTCCGCCGGACCTGACGAAACGCAAGAGGGCCAAGATCCGACAGTTTCCCTTCCATGGGCGTCCGGTCTATCTCTACACGGGCTGGCTTCTTGCGATGCACCAAAGGATTGACGATCCTGATCCGGATGGGAGGCAGTTCGATCTGTCCCGCCCGGGCCAGATGAAGCATCAGTCCCCGACACACCATGTCCCGAAGCGCCCCGTTGGGCTGGCGCCAATCCCAGGCCTGACAAAGCTTCCGGGAAAGCATCCAGCGGCTGTCGCCACTGTTTTGCGCAATGAACTCCCGGATAAAGACGACTTCTTCGTCCGTCACCGCCTTGCCTCTGTATCGCATCACCGTTTCCATGAACAGGATATAACAGAGGCATCGACAGAACGCAAGAAAAAGTTTTCAGAGCACGCATATTTTTTTCAGGCCTCAGCCGCCGGCAGCGATCTTTCTCCAGGCAGGCGCTACGCGAACATGACGGGGATCGCCGTTCCACAGCAGAAGCTGCAGTTCGTGGACAGCCAAAACGCTGACACGATCGCCTTTATCCGGCCACCATTGAAACGTCCCTTTCGACAAACGCTTCTGGCAAAGCCAGAACCCATAACCATCATACATGAGCACCTTGATCGCCGTCGCTCTATGATTCCGAAACACAAAGACGCAGCCCGAAAAAGGGTCCGTTCCGAGTATATGCCGGCAGATCTCCGCCAATCCGTCAATCCCTTTGCGGAAATCCACCGCCCTGATGGACAGCAGAATCCGCATCTGCGGCGTGATCTGGATCATCCCCGACCCCAGAACGTCTCCACCAGCTCCAGGGGATGAAACCCCGGCGACCCTTTGATATGAATCCTCATCCTCCCGCCGGCCCGTTCCATCTCCATGATGAACTCCGGCAAGGATGATCTCAAATCCAAGGCAATAAAATCGGATGGCGTCACAGATTCGGGAAGATGGTCGGGACATGCAGAGTGAAAGCGTTTCTTCAGAACATTATGGTCCAGATGCAAGGCGCTGGATATCTTACCAAGGGAGTGATCAGCGCAAAGACGTACCGCGTCCTCCCATAAAGCAGCCGGGATGGGCGTGCCACGCTTCCTCTCCTCCCGCCATCGCTCAAAGCGCTCCTGAACTTCTTCTATGCTTGGTCGTGTGCAGGCTGTGAACTTCTGATCCATCGGTTATCATCCTCCTTAAGTTGATAACCGATCCTACCCGCCGATAGAAAACTTTTCACGCAGCCTTACCGGAAGGACACATTAGTGGCTCTAAGATATTTTGCAGATCGACAAAGGGCTGTTGTCTTTTCAGCAAGAAAAGTAATCGTTCTTAGGCGGATGCTGGGCCTAAGCTATGGAACTATGCAACTTGTTCTACCAAATTGGCGCATTGAGGGTGCAGATGAACCATTTGCTGTACGCCTTTTCCCTGGGTGGAGAACATATGTCACATATCCATATTATGCTCTCGCGGGTATTTCGTCCGCAGTAACATTTTTTCTTCTATCAGCTCTTTGTAAAGTTTCATTAAGAACGATGGTATTTGGCAACATACCGGTCTGGATCATTACCTTGTTTTTATCGTGTTTGTGGGCGCTTTTCTTGGCTTGTGCATATCGACATGCCCTATTAGATGTGCATGAAAGGCCATTATTGTTGTCAACACAAAATTTTGCGCGCTTTTTACGTCTAAAACTCGTAACTAATTTTGAATATGTAATCTACCGCGCTACCCTAGCGCGATATGAGATTGCTCGTTTGAAAGTTGATCTCACAAATCTAAAAAAAGCGCTTGTCTTTATAGAGGATAGGAGTTTTTTTACACATTGCGGTCTAAGTGTGCGTGCCCTGATACGTGCTCTCTTGGGCCTTTTAGGTTTGAAGCGGAGGTCAGGTCCCAATATTTTTGGAAAGCAGTATATCAAAGAACAAAGCATTTGTCTACTAATTATTGTCGTTTACTATAGTCTGGAAACTCACATAACGGATGAGAATAGCAGAGGGGGAGCGTCAAAAACGACTATAAAGAAACCATCGGGGAAATCTGGTGACACCATACTGGTTTCCGAAAATAACTGGTATGGTATCTCCAGATTTTATGAAAGGGAAAACGGAATGGAAAAGAATAATTCAGAAATAATCATTTACCAGACAGAAGACGGTGCTACCAAAATCAATGTCCGTTTGGATGGAAACAGCGTATGGGTTACCCAAACCGATTTGGTGGAGTTATTTCAATCGTCAAAATCAAATATCAGTGAACACATAAAACATATTTTTGAAGAGGGAGAGCTGATCGAAACAGCAGTTGTTCGGAAATTCCGAACAACTGCCCCTGACGGCAAAAACTATAATGTAGCCTTCTATAACCTTGATGTAATTATTTCTATCGGTTACAGGGTGAAGTCCCTTCGCGGGGTGCAGTTTCGGATATGGGCGACAGAGCGGCTCCGGGAATATCTCATAAAGGGATTCACCATGAACGATGACCTTCTGAAACGAAACAGTGGCGGAGAGTATTTTGAAGAACTGCTCGCACGCATTCGTGATATTCGTTCTTCTGAAAAGGTTTTCTATTGGAAATACTCAATCGCCTCGTATCCGCATATCTCGACATTGCCGAGGTTAACGCATTACAACACAAAGCAATGACAATGAATGAATGGGTTGATGTCCTGGATGGTTTTATTAAAATGTCACGGCAAAATGTCTTAACCGATGCCGGCAAAATATCCGCTGAGCTTGCTGAAAAAAAGGCGACCTCCGAATACTCGACCTACAAACAAAAAACTATTGATGAATTAAGCCCGGTTGAAAAACATTTCCTTGCCGTAATCGAGAACGCTGAAAAAGAAATCAAGCATAAACTCAAGGGTTAATAAAGACAGAAGGAAAATCTGGGCGTGGCGGAGAGGCCCGGAAGAAATGGAGGTAGGAAGCTGATGAATAGTGACCAGCCAGATTGGCAAAGCGATTTCCCTCGTCGTGAGGAATTCGAGGACTTCTCGGGCAAAAAGAGGACTTTTGTCGTCGATTGCCACGAAGGTCCACTCGGATACACGGTTCGTGCGAGAGAAGAAAAACCGAAGGGTGAAGGATACGAGTTCGCTGTATACAGCGAAACCAGCCCCTACAACGCGCTGGGACGACTTCGTGATAAGGCGCGGCAATCCATGGCTACACGTTACCTTAGCAGCGGTCATGACATGTTACACGACAAGCTCCGGGGGCGCATCACATCAGACGGTAACGGCGGCGTACTGCTGGTCGTCGATGGTCTCGCCGTCGACATGGGTGAACTCTCTCGATTCTTCTCGACCCACGAAGGGTGGGAGTTCGAGCTAAGAATCAAGGACGCGTTGGAATGAGTAGAACAAAAGAAGAAGATAGAAAGCAGGAAAGATGACCTGGAAGCAAAAAAAGGGATGCCTCGAAAGCAATCGGGGACGGGTTCACATTTTATATTCCGCTGCAATCGGCCGGTCGTTCCCTGTTGACCATGCAAGCAACAATACAGAATAAGGAGCATGTCACATGACAAAATCCGATTTAGTCCGTGTGGCGGTTTTTGAAGGGAAACATATTCGCAAAATCATGAAGGAAGGCGAATGGCGATTTTCTGTGATTGATATTGTAGAAGTGCTTACCGACAGCAACATACCAAAACGATATTGGAGCGATCTCAAGCGTAAGCTGGCGAAAGAAGGCTATTCCGAGTTGTACGATAAAATCGTACAACTGAAATTTGCTGCTGCCGATGGGAAATATTACGCCACCGATTGCGCCGACACTGAAACCATGTTCCGTATCATCCAGTCAATTCCCTCGCCAAAGGTTGAACCGTTCAAACAATGGCTGGCCCGGGCAGGTTATGAACGGCTTGAGGAGATCGAAAACCCCGAACTTTCCATGGAGCGGATGCAGGCGCTGTATGAAAAAAAAGGGTATCCGAAAGAGTGGATTGACAAGCGGATGCGCGGGATTGCCGTTCGCCAGGATTTGACCGACGAGTGGAAAAATCGCGGGGCCAAGACCAGCCTGGAATATGCGATACTGACCAACGAGATCATGCAGGGGGCTTTTGATCTGAAGGTGGATGAATACAAGCAGGTGAAAGGATTGGCGCGGGAGAACCTACGCGACCATATGACCGATATTGAGCTGATTCTGACCATGCTTGGCGAGGCAACCACCACCAAGCTGCATCGTGATCGGGATTCCCGGGGAGTTGAACCGCTGAAGAAGGATGCCCAGAAAGACGGCGCGGTTGCGGGCAGCACCCGCCGGGACATTGAAAAACGATCCGGCAAACCGGTGGTGACGGGTGATAATTTTAAGGGGTTGACCGGTAATGGGAAGAAGAGAATAACGTAGGGATGTCGGGTAGGGGCACATTGCCAAGGGAAGGAGCTCACCGCCAAACGCCAGGAGTCCGGCTTGCCCATAAGGACAGACAGCAGCAGAATATCTCAAGGAACTGGAGAGAATCGGGATTCTGAAATCTCACAAAATAGGCAAGGAAACGCTTTTCCTGAACGTGGATCTATATGGATTGCTGTCAAAATAATATGTCGATGACATCGACACGAAACAATAACGTGTCGATTTTCGTTTGTTTTGTGGACACGTTTTCTGGGCCTGGCCCCCGGGGTTATTCCGGGGACAGAATAAAGGGAACGGTTCTATAAAAAACGTTAATTACTACATGTTTCGTGTTAAATTAACGGTGTTTTGACAAATACCGGTTAATCAGGTATGGTTTATCCATGGCAACAACGAATCCCGTAAAAAACGCTCTCAAAGACCTTAAGGCCGAATACGACCGGCTTGCCCAGGGCAAAGAATCTTTACTGACAATTATTGATGAGTCCGAGCTTCCGGAAAGCGTTTTCAATTCCAACGCCATCGAGAATTCAACGCTGACGCTCAAGGAGACGGAGCGCATTCTGCTGGAGATGGAAGTTTCCCGTCGGGTATCGGTGCGGGAAGTTTTTGAAGCAAAAAACCTCGCCCGGGTGATGGAATATACCCGAAGCAAAGCGCAGGCAGAGGAACTTTCGCTGGAGATGATTCTGCTTCTCCACAGAATGCTGATCGGCAATATCAACGATGCGATTGCGGGGCGTTTCCGCACCACGGGCGAATACGTCCGTGTGGGAACCCATATCGCGCCGGCGCCGGAACGGGTCGTACCCATGATGGAGACCATTCTGCGGGAATTTGCCGCCGACCACACCAGTTACTTTGCCGACAAGATCGCCAAATTCCATCTTGATTTCGAAACGATCCATCCGTTTTGCGACGGCAACGGCAGAATGGGTCGCGTAATTATCAATTTCCAGCTCAGGCGCCTGGGTTTCCCCGGCATCATCATCCGGGATAAAGAGAAGCGGGTTTATTACGCCTCGTTTAATGAATATAGCAAAGCAAAAAATGCCAAAACAATGGAGAAGATTGTCACCCTCGCTCTGACGGAGTCGCTGCACAAAAGGATGACCTATCTGCGCGGCGAGAAGATAACCACGCTTGCCGATTGCGCGAAAAAAAGCCGGAAATCGATCAACACCCTGCTTAACGCCGCCCGCCGACAGACGATTCCGGCTTTTCGTGAAAAAGGTGTTTGGAAAATTGGAGATTACACCCCATGAACGAGGGAAGAAATAATGGCCCTGCATAAAGACTTTCCGCAATCCCCGCACGCGATCCTCGACCCGGGCATCCGCTGGTTTCCCGCCGATGAGGCATTGTGCGACAGCAGCATGGATAAACCCATGCCGCCGCGAAGGCGGCCGGAAGCTCCGCCTCGAAGGGAAGGAGTATATCGTTCAGGACGGCGATATCATCAATTTCCGCTTCAATGTGTGAGGAGAATGGGAGCATCCGGACAAGACACGCCAGCAAATAGAAAATCCTTGACGGGAAAAAGAGTTAGATATAATGTTCTTTGCAGTTAAAACAGGTCTCAACACTATCCGATTCCATCTTTTCATAAAACGGAAGGGAAGAACCATGAACAGATACCACGAGCCCCGCTTCTCAATTTGAAGAGAGCGGGGTTTCGTGTCTATGGGAAATAGGACCATAAAGGTGGCCGAACTCGATTTTGATCCCGGTCATGTCTGGAGGCCCCGGAAATCAACGCTCAAGGAAAATCGTTTCACCTCGCACACCCCATCGCCTGCGTTATCGAGAAATAGGATGACCTGTTATTTTGCGAAGACGACCACCTCGGGATCATCGCCTACGGAGATACCCGGGAAGAGGTCATGCGAGAGTTCTCCAACGAATTTGCTGTCCTTTGGGATATTATTGCCGGGGAAGAGGATTCCCTGCTCACCGAGGATGCCCGATTGCTGAAAAGAAGGCTTACTGAACTGGTCAGAAAGGTCGTACCGCATGGCGACACGCAAGGCACGGGAGATCAAAGAAGGGCTGACTAAAAAAGGCTTCATCACCGTTCAACGTGACCACACCTATCTGTTCTTCCCAGCATGCAAAAGCTGGAGATAAGCGGTATGCTCAAAGCTATGGGAACGACAATAGAGGAATTTGATTGCTGGTTGAAACAGATAGAAGGTACACGTCTTGAATTCAAGGCGGCAGCAAGTTCTTTCAGTACAGACAAAGACCTTCCGGATTATTGTGCGGCCCTTGCTAATGAAGGTGGCGGCAAACTTGTTCTTGGCGTCGGCCCGGATAGGCGTGTGGTGGGAACAAAAGCATTTCAGACTACGCACAACAAGTTATCCCACGACCTTTTAACCAAATTGAAGATCAGAATCGATGTTGAGGAGTTATCGCATCCCAAGGGGCGTATCCTGATTTTCCACGTCCCGCCTTGCCCACCGGGACACCCGGTCAGATCCACGGGGAAATACGCCTATCCGATGCGGGCAGGGGAGTCCCTCGTTGAGATGGACCTGATGACATTGAAAGCCCTTCTGAATGAAGCGGACCCCGATTTTTCTCGCCTAACCGTTTCCGGTCTTTCGCTATCAGATTTGGACGGAGAAGCCCTTGGCAATTTCCGGAGACTCTGGTCGCAAAAGGCGAATCGTCCTGACTTCAATGATTTTCCCGATGAAAAAATGCTTCGGAGCGCCGGTTTGTTGACCGATGCGGGACTCAATTACGCCAGTTTGATATTATTTGGGAAAAAGGAAAAGATCGACCAGCAGCTGCCCGGTAGTGAAATCATTTACGAGTGGCGGCAGGAAGTACAAAAAACATCTCATGATTACCGAATCAGTTGGCGTGAACCTTTTTTCAAGGTTTTCGACCTAATATGGAATACCATCAATGCCCGGAATCTCCGCATGCCCTTTCAGGAAGGCCTTTTTCAACGGGAGGTCTATGCCTTCAGCGAAAAGCCGATTCGGGAAGCCCTGCTCAACGCCATTGCCCATCGGGATTACACGATCCACAGCCGGTCGATTTTTATCATGGCGTCACCATCAGACTTTGTAATCGAGAGTCCCGGCGGCTTTCTTCCCGGCATCACACCGGAGAACGTTCTTTACAAACGGGAATGGCGGAACCGTTGCATTGCAGAAACGTTTGAAAAGGCCGGTTTGGTGGAACGGTCTGGCCAGGGAATGGATGATATTTTCGAAATAACCATTAGGGAAGGTAAAGGGCTGCCCAACCTGTCAGGGAGCGACGCCACAACGGTTAAACTCCGCATCCCCGCCCAGGTGAAAGATAAAAGTTTCATTCTTTTCTTGGAGAAAATTGCCAACGAAAAGCGGTTCTTGATCTGTTTTGAGGAACTTCTGGAACTGGAAAGGATCAGGCAACTACAGCCGGTTTCACATCTGCAATACAAAAATAAGTTTATCCAGGCCGGCATTGTCGAAACAATCGGCCGGACGCGGGGGACCAAATATATCCTCTCGCACCGATACTATGCACGCGAGGGGAAAACGGGCATCCACACTCGGCTCGCTGGATTATCAAGGGATCAGAAAAAAGAGCTGATCCTGAACCATCTACGGAAGAACAAAAAGGGTGTCATGAAAGATTTTCAGGATGCCTTCCCTGATTTAAGAAGAAGTGACATTCACAACTTGTTGCAGGAATTGAAAAAATCCGGCCAGATTATTCACAAGGGCGCCAGACAATCGGGCTATTGGACTTTACAGGAGTCGAATTAACTGAAAAATAGCCTGAACTAATTAAAGATTGTCGGCCAATGTTTGTTAAGCGTTTGAAAGAATAATCATTTTAAATTTTCAAAATCAGTTGAAATAAACTAAGAACAGCCTGAAATATTCAACCGGAGATGAGAGATGCCTGATGACAAGATGTTTGGACTGGGAAATCCGCATCCCATGTCGCAGATGAGGACGGAACTGGTGTGGGAGGGAAAGTACGGCGGCCGGCGGCGGGAAGAGGACGTTGCGGGATCGGCCATGCCCCTCCAAAGGATCGAGACGATGGACGAACCGGCCAGCCGCCTCGGAGAACAGGTCGGTCTGTTCAATCCCGCCAAGGCCCATTCCGACGAATTCCGGAACCGGCTCATCTGGGGGGACAACTGAAGATATACCGTTTTCACCACGACGCCGCATGAAAAATTCCGGTCTGAAAACATCGATGTCCGGCCTGTAGGATCGTTGCGTGGGGTATAACGGGCAAGCCCAAAAAAATCTTGACAACCAAATATGCCCCGGTTTAATCTACAGTACAAAATAGTGTTCCATACAATGAACCTTTTAAATTCGACAGATAGAGTGGATGAGGAACTAACTTAAAGGAGACGAGTCATGGATTTTGGATTATCGGAAGAGATGACGATGTTACAGGGGATGGTGCGGGGTTTTGCGGCGGAGAAGATCGCTCCGTATGCGGATGAATGGGATAAGAATCATTACTTTCCTTACGAGGAAGTGGTCAAGCCGATGGCGGAGCTGGGTCTTTTCGGGACGGTGATCCCGGAGGAGTACGGCGGGAACAACATGGGCTGGCTGGCGGCTGCGATCATCACCGAGGAGATCGCGCGGGCCTCGAGTTCGCTTCGGGTTCAGATCAACATGCAGGAGATCGGCTGCGCCTATACGATCTATCGGTACGGAACCGAGGAGCTCAAGAAGAAGTATATTGCAAAGCTGGTGAATGCCGAGACCCTGGGGGCGTTTGCGATCACAGAACCCGGGGCGGGGTCGGACGTGATGGCGATCAAATCGACGGCCGAGGACAAGGGGGATCATTGGCTCCTCAACGGGACGAAGACGTGGATCTCCAATGCAACGGTGGGGGGGATCAACATCTACTATGCCTACACGGACCGCTCGGCCGGGGGGCGAGGTCTGTCGGCGTTTGTGGTGGAGCTGGACAACTTCAACGGGATCACGGTGACGGACCTCGACAAAATGGGGTCGCGATCGTCGCCGACAGGGGAAATTATTTTGGAGGACACGCGGGTGCCCAAGGGAAACATCCTGGGGAAGCCGGGCGACGGGACGAAGATCGTTTTCGGATCGCTTTCGCAGACGCGGTTGTCGGCGGCGGCCGGAGGGGTCGGCTTGGCGCAGGCGTGCCTCGATGTGGTGACGAAATACGCGATGGAGCGGCAGCAGTTCGGACAGGCAATCGGCCATTTTCAGATGAATCAGGACATGATCGCCCAGATGGTGGCCGAGATCGAGGCGGCGCGGCTGATGGTCTACAAGGCGGCCTGGCAGAAGGATCAGGGGAATCTGAGCAACAATCTGGAGGTGGCGCAGGCGAAGTACCTGGCCGGCGAGCTGGCCTATAAGTGTTCGCAGTACGCCATGCGTATCCTTGGGGCCTACGGATACTCGACGGAGTATCCGGTGGCGCGGTATTTCAGGGATGCGCCGACCTATGCGATGGTCGAGGGATCGGCGAACATCTGCAAGTTCATCATGGCCCAGGACCAGTTGGGGATCCGGAAGGCGAACCGGTAGGGATTTATAAGGAGAAATGAAAGGAAAGCCATGAGACCCTATTTTGAGAAGATGGATGATCTGGGGAAGCCCCTGCGGCCGGCCCAGCAGGAGCGGATGAAGGCGAACATCGCCCAGATCGAGGAAGCGATGAAGGCGGTGGAGGCCGAAGGCGAGCGCATAAAAAACGTAGGTATCCCCGTTGATCTGGTCCACAAGCGCGGGGAGATGACGGTCTGGGAGCGGATCGAGTACCTGGTGGATCCGGGGACCTTCCGGCCATTGCACACGATCTATGACCCGGAGAGCGAGGAGTCGGGGAGCACGGGGGTGGTGGACGGTCTGGCCCGGATCGCGGGGAAGTGGTGCGTCCTGATCGGCTTCAACAACAAGTGGATCGCCGGGGCCTGGATCGCGGGCCAGGCGGACAACAACCTCCGGGTGACCGATATCGCCAAGATCATGAACCTGCCTTTGGTGTGGCTGGTGAACTGCTCGGGGGTGAAGCTGCCGGAACAGGAGAAGGTGTACGCCAACCGCCGGGGTCAGGGGACCTGCTTTTTCCGCCATGCGGAGCTGGAACAGCTCGGCATTCCGGTGATGGCGGGGATCTACGGCACGAACCCGGCCGGGGGGGGGTACCAGGGGATCAGCCCGACGATCCTCCTGGCGCACAAGAACTGCAACATCGCCGTCGGTGGCGGGGGCATTGCAAGCGGCATGAGCCCGAAGGGGTTTTTCGATGAACAGGGGGCGGAGGAGCTGATCGAAGCGACGCGGCACTTCAAGTCGTTCCCCCCGGGGAGCGTGAAGACCCATTACGATGCGACGGGGTTCTTCCGGGCGGTCTTCGAGACGGAAACGCAGGTTCTGGACGCCCTGAAGGAGTACATGGCGGATATGCCGGCGTACAACCCACGGTTTTTCCGGGTGGCCGCCCCTGCCGAACCGAAGTACGCCCCGGCGGAGCTCCCGTTCCTGGTGCCTATGAACACAAAGGCGGTCTACGATTTCGACAATATCCTGGCGCGGCTCGTGGACAACTCGGAGCACCTGGAGTTTCGCCCCGGTTTCGGCCCGGAGGTTTATACGGGTCTCGTCAAGATCGACGGGTTTCTGATGGCGGCGATCGGGAACCGCCAGGGACTGCTGCCGAACTATCCCGAATACACCAACGCCTATGGAGGCGTGGGAGGGAAGCTCTACCGTCAGGGTTTGATCAAGATGAATGAGTTCGTGACGCAGTGCGGACGCGATAGAATCCCGGTGATCTGGTTCCAGGACACCTCGGGGATCGACGTGGGGGATATCGCTGAGAAGGCGGAACTTTTGGGATTGGGTCAGTCTTTAATCTACTCGATCGAGCAGACGAAGCTTCCCATGATGCTGGTGGTCCTTAGGAAGGGGACCGCGGCGGCGCACTACGTGATGGGGGGGCCGACGGCGAATAACCACACGGCCTTCACCCTGGGAACGGCCGCCACCGAGATCAACGTCATGCACGGGGAGACGGCGGCGGCAGCGAGCTACGCCCGGCGGCTCGTGAAGGAGAAGGACTCCGGCAAGCCGCTTGGGCCGGTGATCGACAAGATGAACGAGATGGTCGAGCACTACCGCAAGACGTCGCAGCCGATCTACTGCGCGAAGAAGGGATTCGTGGATGAGGTGGTGCGTTTCGATGCGATCCGGGGCTACATGGTGGCCTTCGCCAACGGGGTGTACCAGAACCCCCGTTCGATCTGCCCGCAGCATCACCTGATGCTGCCCCGGCTCATCCGCTCCCAGATCGTCAAGGGGCTGGACCGGCCGGCGTAGGTTTTTAAGGGATCTTTGAAGATCACGATCCCCTCGCGCGCTGGACATTTTTCGACCCTGCTCCTCCTCGCTTCGCTGCAAAGACGAAACTCGCGCTTTGCGCTCGAACAGTCGTCTTTGCGGGCGCTCCGCTGCGGGGGCAGGGTACCCCGAAAAATCTCCAATGCGCGCTATCGGGGATCCAATCTTCAAAGATCGTTTGGGGGGGTGCGTTCCATCCATTGGCATCATTCAACCATGACAGGGGGGATCGGAATATTGAAAGAGAAGAACGAAGAGCTGAAGGCGAAGGAAGCCCTGGCGCTTTTGGGCGGCGGTCAGAAGCAGATCGACAGGCAGCACGAGCGCGGCAAGCTCAGCGCGCGGGAGCGGATCGATTGCTTGGTCGATCCGGGGAGCTTCATGGAGATCGAGATGTTCGTCACCCACCAGACAACCAAGTTCGGGATGGATAAAGAGAAATATTACGGCGACGGGGTGGTGGTCGGATCGGGGAAGATCGGCGGCCGGCAGGTGTACCTCTATTCGCAGGATTTTACGGTGATGGGGGGATCGCTGGGGAAGGCGCATGCCGGCAAGATCTGCCATGTGATGGACCTGGCGATCAAGACGGGGGCGCCGATCATCGGCCTGATCGATTCCGGCGGCGCCCGAATCCAGGAGGGATTGGGCCAGTACGGTTCGATCTTCTTTCGAAATACGCTGGCCTCCGGTATCGTTCCGCAGTTTTGCCTGATTCTGGGGCCCTGCGCGGGGGGGGCGGTCTATTCGCCGGCCCTTTGCGACTTCGTCTTCATGGTGGACGGGATCAGCAAGATGCACATCACGGGTCCCAACGTGATCAAGGCGGTGACGGGGGAGGAGATCACGGCGGAGGAGCTCGGAGGAGCAAAGGTCCACAGCCGGAAGAGCGGCGTGGCGCACCTGGTGGCGAAAACCGAGCAGGAGTGTTTCGGGCAGATGAAGAAACTGCTGGGTTTTCTGCCGTCCAGCTACCGGGGGGCGCCCCCGGAGGCAACCTCTGCCGATGATCCGAACCGTCCGACCGAGGAGATCGAGGGGATCATTCCGGAGAGTCCGCAGCGGGCCTACGACATGAAGAAGATCGTCCGCCTCGTGGCGGATCACAACGATTTTTTCGAGATCCAGAAAGACTTTGCCAAGAACATCATCATCGGTTTTATCCGTCTGGGCGGGTGCAGCACCGGGGTGATCGCCAATCAGCCGATGGTGAGCGCGGGGTGTCTGGATATCGACGCCTCGGACAAATCGGCCCGCTTCATCCGGTTTTGTGACGCCTTCAATATCCCGATATTGAATCTGGTCGACTGCCCCGGTTATCTGCCCGGGAAGCAGCAGGAGTATGGGGGGATCATCCGGCACGGGGCCAAGACGCTCTATGCCTACTGCGAGGCCGTCGTGCCGAGGATTTCCGTGATCGTGCGGAAGATCTATGGGGGCGCGATGTCGGGGATGGCGGTGTCAAAACTGGTGGGGACCGATTTTACGATTGCCCTGACGACGGCTGAGATCGCGATCATGGGACCCGAGGCGGCGGCAAACGTGATTTTCAAGGATGAGATCGCCCGGGCGGAGGATCCGAAGGCGATGCGGATCCAAAAGGTCAACGAGTACCGGCAGAAGTTTGCCAATCCCTATATGGCGGCCGAAGAGGGGTGGATCGACGCGATCATCGAGCCGAAGATGATGCGGTCCTATCTGATTGCGGCGTTTGAGAGTCTCAAGGGCAAGGTGGAGCTCCGGCCGGGCAAGCGGCACGGGACGATACCGCTGTAGGAGAAGAGGGGGAAGGAGAGGATCATGATTAAAAAGATCGAGCATATCGGGATAGCGGTGGCCAGTATAGAAAAATCGATACCTCTGTTTCGGGACCTGCTGGGGATCCCGCTGAAGAATATCTTCGAATCGGATGCGATCAAGACAAAAATCGCCTTTTTCCCTTTGGGAGAGTCCACGATCGAACTGATCGAACCGATGGATCCGGAGAGCGCGGCGGGGAAGTTCATCCAGAAGCGGGGAGAGGGGATCCACCACATCTGCTTCGGTGTGGAGAACGTGGAAGCCGCACTCCGAGAGTTCGAGGCGAAGGGGATCGAGCTACTCAACAAGACGCCTAAAAAGACGCAGGACGGGCGTACGATTGCATTTTTAAATCCCAAGAGCACCAACGGCGTCCTGATCGAACTGGAGGAGATCCACGCCGAATAGGCATAGCGGAAGGAGGAAATGGGCCATGGCGAAAAAACCGAGCGAAGCCGAGGTGCGTCCCGTCGTTTCGATACTGGGCGCCCCGGTGAAGTGTTTTTACGGCCCGGAGGATCTGCCGGACTTCGATTATAAGGAAAGTCTCAGCGACCCGGGCGAGTATCCCTTTACGCGGGGCGTCTATCCGACGATGTACCGGAGCGCCCTGTGGACGATGCGGCAGTATTCGGGCCAGTCGACGCCGGACAGTACCAACGAGCGGTTCAAGTACCTGCTGAAGAACGGCCAGACGGGCCTCAGCCTGGCCTTTGACCTGCCGACGCAGATCGGCCTCGATTCGGACATGCCGCTTGCGGAGGACGACGTCGGGAAGTTGGGGGTCGCGGTGGACTCGCTGGAGGATTTCGAGAGGATCTTCGACGGGATCGCCCTGGACCAGATTTCGACCTCCTTTACGATCAACGCGACGGCGCCGATCATCCTGGCGATGTACGTCCTGGTGGGTAAGAAGCAGGGGGTGGCGCCCGGCAAGCTGCGGGGGACGATCCAGAACGATATCTTGAAGGAGTATATCGCCCGGGGGACCTGGATCTTCCCTCCGGAGCCGTCGATCAAACTGGTGGGCGACCTGGTGGAGTATTGCAACAGGGAGATCCCGCGGTTCAACGCGATCAGCGTCTCGGGGACCCATATCATGGAGTACGGGGCCAATACGATGCAGTCGGTCGCCCTGGCGATCTCGATTGCGGAGGTCTATATCCGGGAGGTCCTCAAACGGGGGTCGCACATCGACCAGATCGCCCCGCTGTTCTCGTTCCACCTGCCGATCGGCGGGCGGAATTTCAACTTCTTCGAGGACATCGCAAGGCTCCGGGCGGCGCGGCGATACTGGGCCAGGCTGATGAACGAGAAGTATGGGGCGAAGGACAAACGATCGCTCCAGTTCCGGTTTTCCACCGGAGGGATGGGAGGAGGCCTGACGGCCGAGCAACCCTTGAACAATATCGCCCGGGAGACGATCTACGCCATGGCGGCGGTGTTTTCGGGGACGCGGTCGCTCAACCTCGCCTGCTACGACGAGGTGTATGCGATTCCCTCGGACCTGGCGATCCGGACCTCGCTGCGGGTGCAGCAGATCCTGGCCTTCGAGACCGGGGTGGCCGACGTGGTCGATCCACTGGGCGGATCCTACTACGTGGAGAAGCTGACCGATGAGATGGAGGCGAAGATCGCCGAGACGATTGCCGACATCGAAAAGGACGGGGGGATCGTGAAGATGATCGAGAGCGGGGCGATCCAGAGGACGCTGGCCAGGCAGAGCTACGAGATCCAGAAGAAGATCAGCTCGGGGGAGAAGGTCCTGGTCGGGGTGAACAAGTTCAGGGTGAAGGAGGAAGCGAGGGATCTGGAGATCTACAAGACGGATCCTGAAACTATCAACCGTCAGCTTCAGCGGCTCCATGCCGTGAAGGCCGGCCGTGATCCGGGGAAGGTGGAAGGCGCCCTGAAGCGGCTGGAGGAGGCGGCTCTCCGCAGCGAGAACCTCATCCCCTATCTGTTCGAGCCGCTGACCGAAAAGGCGACCGTAGGGGAGATCATCGACACGCTGAAGAAGGTGTACGGGGTATTCAAGGAACCGACGACGGTGTAAAGTCGCATTGAGGAGGGTTTGATGGAGACGAAGAAGACCATTCGTGTACTGATTGCCAAGATCGGCCTGGACGGTCATGATGTCGGCGCCAAGGTGCTGATCTTCTGGCTCCGGGACCAGGGGATGGAGGTGATATATACCGGTCTGCGTCAAAGCGTCGAGCAAGTGGCGGAGGTGGCGCTCCAGGAAGCGGTGGATGTGATCGGCGTAAGCATCCTCTCGGGGTCGCATGTCTCGATTGCAAAGAAGTTGCTCGCGCGGATCCGCGAGCGGGAGCTCGATAACGTCCTGGTGCTTTTCGGGGGAACCATCCCGAAGGACGACGTCGCGCTGCTCAAGGAGATCGGCGTTCAGGGCGTCTTTCCTTCCCACGCCAAGCTCGAGGAGATCTCGCAATTCATCAAGGAAAATGTGAAACATTTTTAATCCTGAAGGAGGTTCGTTATGCGAAAGGATACATGGCTCGTTTTTCTGGTTGCGGTGTTAGGTCTGCTGATGCTCTCTCCATTCCCCGCGGCATCAGCCGATAACGTGATCGTTCTGAAAATGTCCAACTATTCCAACCCGCCGCCTATTCCTTACGGCAATGCCATCACCTGGTATCTCAGGAGGATTGAATCGGCCACGAACCACAGGATCAAGTTTCAGGAATATTGGTCCAGTACGCTGCTGCCCGCAAAATCGGAACCGGAAGGCCTGAAGTCCGGCATGGCCGATTTTGCTTTTTTCCAGGTACGCTACCAGAAGTCTAAGCTGCCGTTGTATTACCTGACCTGTGTTCCGGGGATCGCCAATGACGTGAGGGCCTCCGTCGCCGCCATGAACGATCTGGCCAAAATGCCGGCGGTGAAGGATGAGTTCGACAAGGCCGGGATCGTGTTGGTCGCTCCGGGAACAACGGTGAAACGCGGGATTTTCACCAACAAGAAACCGATCCGAAAGCTGGAGGATCTCAAGGGCATGAAAATACGCTCGGAAGCGTCCGGCATTCTCAACGGCATCGGGGCGACCACGGTCAATATCGCTTCCGGGGAGATGTACGAGGCGCTGGAAAGAGGGGTGATCGATGGCATCTCCACCTCCATCACGGGGGGAATCGCCTGGAAAATTCCCGATATCTCAAAGTATTACTGGGACGGCAACCTGGGGATGACGATCATGAGCGGATTCATGGGCAAGAAGAAATGGGAGAGCCTGCCGGAGGATATCAGAAAAATCTTCATCAAGGTTGGAGAAGAAGAATTGCCGGCCATGTATGACTATCACCTGCGGGCGAAGGGCGATGCCGAGGGATTGAACGCGATCTTCCCGAAACGGGGGATCCAGGTGACCCGGCTCACCCGTCAGGAAATAGAAAGGATGGAAAAATTAAGCGAAAAAGATTGGGCCGAGGGCGTCGATTTCGTGAAGAAAAAGGGCCTCCCCGGCAACGAGGTGCTGCAGCAATGGATCAAGCTGAACAGGTTTTATGAGGCGTTTTATTCCGTGGCCGATTGATCCCGCGGCATCCGCGATCAGTCATGCAACAGGGAGGCGGCGGAGCGGAGATGTGGTTTGAAAAATGGCAGACGCGAATCGATATATGGATGGGGTACATCTCTGCGCTGATGGTGATGGTCACCATGATCCTGGTCAGCGCGGATGTCGTGGGAAGGTATTGTTTCAATCAGCCTCTCCCCGGGGCTTTTGAATTTTCAGAGGTTTTGTTGGCCCTGATTATTTTCCTTGCCCTTCCTTACGTCCAGTATAAAAAAGCGAACATTGCAATCGAAATGGTTTCCGATCTCTACCCCCCAAAGGTCAAGGAGATTTTTGATCTCTCCTGCATGATGCTGGGGGTAGTTGTCTTCGGATTCATGGCGGAACGAGGCGTCGAATTGACCCTTGCCAGCTGGGCAATCGATGAGGTCAGCGAAGGGACAATCCCCTTTCCCATGACCCCGTTCAAGATGATGGTGCCCCTCGGTCTGGGTTTATTATCCCTCCGGCTGCTGACCCAGTTCATCGAGGCCGCAAGGGCGATGAAATCTTCCAGGAAAGGATAATGACGCCATGAGCCCCGTTTTGGTGGGAGCCCTGAGTTTTGTCGTTCTGCTCGCTACCCTTCTCTCAGGGATTCCGATCGCCGTGGGCATGGCCGCCATCGGGATCATAGGCTTTACACTCATCAACGGCGTGGAGGGCATGATGGGGATGATGGCCGTCATCCCCTGGTCGAAGGCAACCCACTACACGTTTACCGTCGTCCCCCTTTTTATTCTCATGGGAAACCTGATTTTCATCGCCCGGTTCGGCGAAGACCTGTACAACGTGGCGCGCAAATGGGTGGGCCATCTCCCCGGGGGGCTGGCGGTGACCACGATTTTGGCCTGCACCGGATTTGCCGCTGCCTGCGGCTCCAGCACGGCTTCCGCGGCCACGATGTCCAAGATCGCGGTCCCGGAAATGGACCGCTACCGGTACAGTCGAAGACTCAGTTTGGGCAGCGTGGCCTCGGCGGGGACCCTGGCGATCATGATCCCCCCCAGCATCGCCATGGTCCTGTACTGCAGCATCACCAACCAACCGGTCGGAAAGATGCTGATCGCCGGAATCCTGCCCGGCCTGCTCATGTCCTGCTGCTATATTTTTGCAGTCGTCCTTCAGTGCCGTCGGCACCCCGAGCGGGGTCCTTCCGCCGAGCGGGCCACCTGGCGGGAGCGTTTCCAGTCCCTGTACAAGGTGTGGGGGGTCGCGGCCATTTCTCTGGTTGTCATGGTCGGGATCTATATGGGTATTTTTACCCCGACCGAGGCCGGTGCGATGGGATCGATCGGTGCACTCGTCCTGGGTATCGGGTCCGGCCGGCTGAATATGGAAAGGATCAGGAACGCCTTGCTGGATACGGCGAAGACAACGGGAATGATCTTTTTGATCGTCATTGCCGCTTTTATGTTCAGCATCCAGTTTACCGTGAGCCAGCTTCCCCAGGAACTCGCCAGATGGGTCATCGGGCTGGGCCTGTCACCCCTGGCCGTTGTGATCGCCGTGATCGCCATCTATCTGGTCATGGGGACGTTCATGGAAACCATTCCCCTGCTTTTTCTGACGGTTCCCATTGTCTTCCCGATGATCGAGGCTTCGCATATCGACCCGATCTGGTTTGGGGTGATCACCATCCTCTGCATCGAGATCGGAATGATCACCCCTCCCTTCGGGATCACGCTCTTTGCCACGCAGGCCTCGATCCCCGGGGCCAAGATCGAAGACATCATCCGGGGGATGGTCCCTTTTCTGGTTGTTGATCTGATCGTCCTGGTCATACTCATCGTTTTCCCCGGGATCAGTCTGTTCCTGCCCGGTCTCATGAAAGGGTGATGAAATACCGTCGCTGCGGTCGAAATAGGAGACATGGCGCCCGATGGCAGGGGAGGACCGGTCAGTCGATGCCGATCAGCAATACATCCTTGGGCTCGATTTGAATATAGATATCGGATCCGATTTTGGCGTTGACTCTGAAGGGAGTCCGGCACCGGAGCTCCTTGCCGTTGACTTCGACCACCATATCGAACAGCCCTCCCAGAAAGTTTTTCCGGACCAGCCGGACCGGCCAGATGTTTACTTCCTCCTGCTGCTTATCTGTATAAATAATGATATTTTCCGGTCGGACCGAAGCCAGCACCTTTTGACCTTCCGCATAATCGGTGCGGGTCGTGTGAATTTCGGACTGAAAACTCCCTTCCTGAATGCTCACCACTGATCCATCGTCCCGGCGGCTTTTAACGGCGCCGTGTAAAAAGTTGATCTTGCCGATAAAATCAGCCACAAACTCGTTGTGCGGTTCAAAATAAATATCTTCGGGAGCGCCCCGCTGAATGACCTTGCCGAAATCCATCACCATCACCTCATCGCTCAGGACCATGGCCTCTTCCTGGTCATGGGTCACATAAACCGTTGTGATGCCGATCTTGCGCTGCAGCTCAAGAATCTCAAACCGCATCCTTTCTCTTAATTTTGCGTCCAGGTTGCTGAGCGGTTCATCCAGCAGCAACACGGCTGGGTCATACACTATGGCGCGGGCAAACGCCACGCGTTGTTGCTGCCCCCCGCTGATTTCGCTGGGCAGCCGGTCTTTTAGCTCTTCGATGCCCACCATGCGCAGGGCTCGCTCCACCTGTTCATTGACCTTGCTGCGTGAAGTTTTGCGTATCCTCAGCGGAAAGGCAATATTTTCAAATACCGACATATGCGGCCAGACCGCATAGGACTGAAAGACCATGCCCATGCCTCTTTTTTGGGGTGAGATATTAATTTTCTGTTCGGAATCGAAGATAAGCCGGTCACCGATCCAGATCTTCCCTTCATCCGCGTTTTCGAAACCGGCCAGACATCTCAAGGTCGTGGTTTTACCGCACCCGGAAGGACCCAGCAGGGTGACGATCTTTCCTTCCGGTATCGTGATATCAACCCCGGCTACGGCAGCAACATTTCCAAACCGTTTGATGAGTTTTTCGATTTTGACATCCTGCATAAGCGTAAACCCTTCCTTTTTAGGTTACTTTACAACCTCGGTAATCCGAATTTTAAACAGTTTCGAAAATAGCATCAGACACACCGCTGTCACGACCAGTTGCATGGTGCCGATGGCGGCCAGATTGGGAAAAATCCCGTCGTGCCACAGGTCGAACATCGTCACGCTCATCACCTCGGTGCCGCTTGAATACAAGAGGATCGAACAGCTCAACTCGCGCATAAACGTGACGAACAGCAGAATAAAGCCTGCCACCAATCCGGGTTTTAGCAACGGCAGGGATACCGACCAGAAGGTCCGCAGCCAGGAAGCGCCCGAGATGTTGGCCGACTCCTCCAGGCTCTTATCGATCTGACGCAGGGCGCTTTCACTCGATCGTAAACTATACGGAATAAAGCGGGACACATACACAATCATCAATATCCAGATGGTGCCGTAGATGGGAATCGGCGAGCGGATCCAGGCCCACAGATAAGCAACACCCAGAATCAGCCCCGGCACGGCCACCGGGAGGGTGGCGATGGTATCCAAGGCATCCTTGCCGAAGGCCTTTGTCCGGACCACCACCCAGGCGATGACCGCGCTGATCAGCACGGCAACCGCGGCGCCGACGATGGAAAGAAACAGCGAATTTTTCAGTGCGATCCATGTGGATGGATACTCGAAAAGTATAAAATTCCAGTTTTCAAGGGTGAGGTATTTCAGTTTCGGATGGATACTCCAGAATTTAAAAAAGGATATGGCAATAAAGGTGCCGAACGGTAAAATAACCGCCAGCATAATATAGCTCAGTAAATAACTGAGGGTTAAGTAGCGCCATCGTCCCAGCGGGATCACATGGGGCCGAAAACTTTTACCGCCGACGGTGACAAACTCGCGTTTTTTAATAATCCGGTTGCGCAGAAAAACCATACCGCCGGTAAAGACCAGCATCACCATGGCAACCGTTGCCGCCATCGAATAGTCCTGCGGATATTCCCGCAGAAAATAAAAAATCCGCGTGGTCAGGACAAACCAGCGCTGGTTGAGACCCAGGACACTGGGGATGCCGAACTGCTCGGCGGCGGCCACAAAAATCAGGAGGGCGGATGCCAGAATGCCCGGCGCCATCAGCGGCAATGTAATGCGCAGCATGGTTTGAAACTTGGTGGCGCCGGCGCTCAGGGCCGCCTCTTCCAGGGTCGGGTCCATGTTGCGCATCGTTCCGGACACAATTAGAAAAGCATAGGGCGAATAATAGAGCCCCATGACCCAGATCATGCCCCAAGGACTGAAAATTTCAAATGGTCGGACGCCGAACAACGCGTCGAACCAGCCGTTAATCAATCCATAATCCGCCGAAGCCAGTCCGGTCCAGGCCAGTGCCCCGATAAAGGGTGAAAGAAAAAACGGCACGATCAGAGGGATTTCCAGTTTGCCTACCCAGGGCGTATCGGTGCGGGTGACGATCCAGGCCATGCTCACCCCCAGAAATACGCCCAGAATCATTCCCCCAATGGAGATCCAGATGGTATGGCCAAGCGCTTCCCAGAACCAGTCGCCGGAAAACATCGTCACATAGTTGACGAGGGTCAGCGGCGACGACTCTCCCGGCGGCGTGGTTTGAAAGGTACCGTAAACCATGATGGAGAGGGGATAAATCACCGTCACACCGATCATTGCCGCAATAACGATAACCAGTATGGAGTCTCTTCGCATAAGAAGTCTGAGATATGGCATGATCCGTTTCATGGTTTTCCACCTTCCGCTCCTCGAATCCTTTATGAGGCGATCGATCATTTATCGTGATAAAAATGGCCGGGCTTGTCATAAGCCCGGCCCCAGGTGTTGCAAACCATCGTTATTTGGATCTGGCTTTCTTCTTCGCCCCGCCGAATACCTGTTCAAATTTCGCCAGCAGGTCTTTGGCATCCTTATCTAACTGCCGGTAATCAATATCGATGATATTGAGATCGTCATATCCGGGCATGTGCTTGAATTTCATTACACCGGTTTTACGGCCGGCATTGCTGGAGCCGCCCTTTTGAAAGGCCTGACATCCTTCGGAAGACAGGAAGTAATTGTAGAACAGTTTGGCGGCATTGGGACTGGGCGCCTCTTTAATAATGGCTGCCGGTCCCGGGGAGACCGCCACGCCGTCTTTGGGCCACAAGCCCTTTAAGGGCGTTTCCTTGATCATATTTTCATTGATGCGGTAATCGAGATCCTCCATGGAAACGGGATATTTCCCGGCCAGGATCTCTTTGTCCATAGAGCCGTGACTGATAAAGGTTCCGGCATCGGCTTCACCCCAGATACGGAACCAGTCCCAGGCGGTGTCCCCGTATTTTTTCACCAGCGAATAAACCCAGGCCAGCGCATTCGCGCTGCCGTGCGGGTCGCCGATGGCGATCTTGCCGAACCACTTCTTGTCTTGGGCGAGTTTGGCGCCTGCGGCATATGATTTGGGTACATCCGCATCTGAAACAATGTCTGCATTCCAGGCAATCCCCATGGTCGTAAACCGCACCGGCGCGAAATATTCCGGGTTTGTCCACTTTTCCCAGTAATTCTTGATCTCGGGGGATTGGTATTTCATGAATCGTCCCGATTCCGCCATGGATATAAAGGCGCCATAGAGAGAACTGTGGAACACGTCGCAGACGGTTTTTCCGGCCCGCCATTCGGTATCCAGTTTGGTGTGACACCCCCCGCTTCCGGCACGGTACACATTACACTTGACCCCTGGGTATTTCTTCATAAAGGCCTGTTGAAGCGCGCTGCCTGCTTTGGTTGAAGAAGACTGATAGAGGGTGACCTGGCCTTCTTTCTTGGCGGCCGCATACAGTTTTTCCTGTTCGGCCAGTGTAGCGCTGCTCATCGGCTCCACCACGGCTTCAGCGATTAACGCCTGAAGCGGGTTGATTCCCAGCATGGCAGCGCCACCGACGATCCCGGTTGTCTTGATGAATTCCCTTCGGTTCATGAATAAATAATTCTCGTTGCCCTGTTCTTTCATAGGTGCCCTCCTTTTTGCTGTTGGGATGATCTTCTACTGAACGAAACCCCGATTCTGCCTGGGGACCTGAAGAACTTGATGGTTCTGGAAATTTCTCTTTAACCTGCGTGCGGACGATTTAATTATATAGAATGGCGCTTGCGTGTCAAGAAAAAAATGGCCAGAAAAAAATGACCAGGGATATTTAAGGATGCCAAGATTCCCCTGCCAAGATTCCCCTTGACAAACAAAAACAGCCTACCCATACTCGATCCATCAAAAACAATACCTTATTAAAAAATTAACAAAAATGAGTTTCCTGGATTGGTATGGAGGTGGACTTTGAAAAGAATTGCCGTGGATGTGGGGGGTACGTTTACCGATTTCACGATTCAGGATGAACTTTCAGGGGAGCTTTTGATTGCCAAGCAGCTCACGACTCCGGAGGACCCATCGATTGGCGTGATGAAAGAAATCGATCGGCTGGTCAAGGAGCAAAAGATCGATTTGAAAGAAGTGAGTCAAGTCATTCACGGAACCACCTTCCCCTCAAATTTAATTATCGAGAGAAAAGGAAAGAACATCTTTCTGATTACCACGAAGGGATTTAAAGATGTCCTGGAGATCGCGCGGATCAAACGCTATGACCTGTATGACCTCTTCATTGATAAACCGGTTCCGCTTATCCCGCGGAGATTGATTCATGAAGTGACCGAGAGGATGGCCTACGATGGAACTGTCTTAATCCCTCTGGGTGAAAACGAGGCAAGAGGAGTGATAAGCGAACTCGTGAACCTGGGCGCCGAATCGATTGCCATCTGTTTACTCCATTCCTATGCAAATTCCATCCATGAAAGGATGTTGAAGAAGATCATTGAAGATGAATTCCCGGGAATCTATGTTTCCCTTTCATCGGAGGTCTCTGCCAATCATAAAGAATACGAGAGGACAAGCACAACGGTCGCCAATGCCTATTTGATGAAAGGGGTTGCTCACTATATCAAGAACTTAAAAGAACAGTTTGAAAAACGGGGGTTCGATAAGACCGTTTACATCATGCAGTCCAATGGAGGGATTGCGGCGTCCGTAACAATGGAAAAGTTTCCTGTCCATATGGTGGAATCCGGCCCCGCAGCGGGCGCTCAGTTAAGCGCCTCATTTGGAAAGACCCTCCATATGGAAAATCTCCTCTCCTTCGAAATGGGGGGAACGACGGCTAAAATTTGTCCGATTGTGAAGGGCGAACCAAAAATCACGGATGAATTTGAAATCGAGAAGATAAAACTTCGCAGCGGAAGCGGGCTCCCGATCAATATCCCTGCGATTGATATGATTGAGATCGGGGCAGGGGGAGGAAGTATTGCACGCGTCGATATGGGATTGCTAATCGTAGGACCGGATAGCGCCGGAGCAATGCCCGGACCGATGTGCTACGGAACAGGAGGCCTAGAGCCGACCGTGACGGATGCCAATCTCGCCCTCGGTTATCTTAACCCCGATTTTTTTGCAGGCGGTGAGATGAAGCTCGACCTGGAAGCTTCTGAGGCAGGCATCCGTAATAAGATTGCTCGCCCTTTGGGTTACTCGGTTGAGCAGGCAGCCTGGGGCATCTACGAAGTTGTAACCGCTAACATGGCACGGGCAACGCGTGTCATGACGATCGAAAGGGGGTACGATCCCAGGAATTTTGTGTTGATTGCCTTTGGAGGCGCGGGGCCCATGCACGGGGCTCGCGTGGCAAAAGCGGTAGGAATCAAGAAGCTCGTCATTCCCATTTTTGCAGGAGTGGCTTCGGCTCTTGGAATGCTTATCACAGATCCAAAATTCCATTTTTCCCGTACTTACATTACAAAGCTCAACCGCAACATCATGTCCAAGATGAAGGAAATCTACCAAGATCTGGAGGGATTAGGGTTGGAAAACCTCAATCGTTGTGGTGCCGTTGGAACGTTCAGGTTTTTTAAATCTTGTGACATGCGCTACTTTGGTCAGGGGCATGAGATCAATATACCAGTGCTGGAAGAGGATATTTCTCCAAGTGGGGCTGAGATGCTCAAGACGAAGTTTAATGAAGAATACAGAAGGAATTATGGCTATGTCGATGAACGGGCTGAGCTCGAAATCGTCACCTTCAAATTAACGGCTGTTTGTCTCAGGCCAAAGGTTGAACTCAAAATGGGTTCTGATAAACCCAAAGGTACTGGTCCCAAGAAAGGTGAGAGAAAGATTTATATTCCTGAGGAAAGGGGATTCCAGGCCTGTCCTGTTTATGACCGTGATAAACTATATCAGGGTTTTGAGGCAACAGGCCCGGCCGTCGTGGAGGAAAGAACATCCAGTACGATAATCTTTCCCGGGGATTCCTTGGAAGTGGATGGGTTGGGTAACCTGATGATCACTTTACATGAGAGGGAGAAGAGCGGGATATGACAATCAAGAAAATTGACCCAGTCACCTTAAGTGTCATTTGGGGAGGATTTGTCGCTATAGCGGCCGAGATGGGCGCAACCCTCAGAAGGACCGCATTTTCAGAAGTGGTGAGGGAAGGCATGGATTTTTCCCCGGGTATCTTCGATGGAAAGGAGAGGCTGGTTGCCCAAGGAGACTACAGCCCCGGGCATCTGGGGTCGATGCCCTTTGCCGTAAAGAGCGCTCTTCAGTATTTCCCCAAGGAGACGCTTAAGCCCGGGGATGTCCTCTTGATGAATGATCTTTATATGGGGTCCGGCCATTTGCCTGATTTTTTTATGATCACTCCCCTCTTCCACAAAAACGAGATCATCGGTTATACGGTGAATTGCTGTCATCAACAGGATGTGGGGGGGGCGGGCCCCGGTTCGACCGTGGTGATGAATGTTTCCGAATGTTACCAGGAAGGAATCCGTATATTGCCGGTAAAGATCTATAACGAAGGGAAACCGAACGAAGATATTTTTCGTATCATTGAAGCCAATGTGAGGGTCCCGGAACAAGTGGCCGGGGACATGAAGGCCCAGGTTAATGCGAATTATGTCGGTGGCGCGCGCATCTTGGAGATGGTGGAAATTTACGGCATCGATCAATTGAATGATTACATCGACGAGATCCTTGATCGATCAGAACAGGCGATGCGAGAAGCCATCCGGAAAATACCGGAGGGGGATTATCCCTTCCAGGATTATTTAGATGACTGCGGCGAGGGGACGGAGCCGATCCTGGTGAATGTGACGGTCCGTATCAGGGATTCTGAGGCGACTATTGATTTTGCCGGAAGCAGTCCTCAGACCGAGTCTGGACTGAACTCCATGCTCAATTACACGAGGGCTTATGCCTACTTCGCGTTAAAATGCCTGACGGAGCCGTTCATTCCTCAGAACGGAGGTTGCATGAGACCCGTTAACGTCGCCGCAACATTGGGTTCTTTTTTCAACCCAAAGTTTCCAGCGGCAGGCGGAGGGCGCGCAATGATCTCTCACCGGCTCTTTGAAGTGGTCGTCGGAGCCCTCGCCCCGGTTTTGAAGGAGAGGGTTATTGCCGGACATTCGCAGGGCGCAACACCATGCTTTGGAGGAATTCACCCTGAAACCGGGCGGAATTTTGTATGCGTCGATCTCATCAAGGGGAGTTTTGGGGCCAGGCCGTTTAAAGATGGGGCAGATGCCCTGGTCTGCTCCATGAATCCGAGAAATGTTCCTGTTGAGGCCCATGAACACAAATTCCCCGTTGTTATAGAACGTCTTGAATTCATCCCCGACTCGGGTGGCGCCGGAAAGTTTAGAGGAGGCATAGGTGTGAGAAAAGACATTCGGATGTTAAGCAAGATGAAACTATACAACCTGACCGACCGCTGCCGGTTCGCCCCCTATGGGCTCTTTGGAGGCAGATCCGGGGACAAGGGCGCGACAAGGCTACGGCGAGGGGATGAGATAATACCCCTTCATTCGAAGGGGATATACGACCTTCATCCGGAGGATGTGGTAAGTTTCATTATTTCTGGAGGCGGGGGGTATGGGAATCCGGTCGAGCGGGATCCTCAAAGGGTCTTGATGGACGTGGCAGGAGGATATGTCTCTGTTGAAGGGGCAAGGACGGACTATGGCGTGATCATCGATCCTACGACCATGACCGTTGATCATGAAGCGACAAGCATGCAAAGACAAACCACGGAGGAGAGAAATGAACGATAAAGTTTTTTATCGCAATCTTCGCAAGTCATACAAAATGGTTGCTCGTGCGAAAGGGGTTTATCTCTACGATACGGAAGGGAAACGCTATTTAGATGGCTGCGGGGGGAATACGGTGGTGAATGTGGGTTATGGAGTTGAAGAGATCATTGAAGCTATTTACGCCCAGATGAAGGAGACCTCTTTCGCCCACACATCCCGGTTCACGTCAAAAGTGCAGGAAACCCTGGCGGAGAAGATCGTCCAACTCTCGCCAAAAGGGATGGCGAAGGTTTACTTCCTCTCGGGAGGATCAGAAGCCACTGAAGCCGCGCTGAAGATGGCTCGTCAGTTTCACCTGGAAACGGGGAATTCCCAGAAATATAAGATCGTCTCAAGGTGGCAGAGTTACCACGGAAACACGATTGGGGCCCTATCGATGAGTGGCCGATCTTTGCGGCGAAAAAATTACATCCCCTTTCTGCTGGACTTTCCCCACATTGTGCCCAGCTATTGCTACCGCTGCCCGCTTCACAAAGAATATGGGACGTGTGGGATCGAATGTGCTTACGAACTCGAAAGGGTAATTAAACAGGAAGGCCCGGAAAACATCTCGGCCTTCATCTCCGAGCCTGTGGGCGGATCATCGCTGGCAGGCGTGTACCCGCCCATAGAGTATTACAAAATCGTTCGTGAGATCTGTGACCGTTATCAAGTGCTGATGATCATGGATGAGGTCATGACGGGATTCGGTAGAACGGGCAGAAATTTCGGAATTGATCATTGGGGTGTGGTTCCTGATATGATTGCAGTAGGGAAAGGAATGACGAGCGGATATGCGCCTGCGGGGGGCCTGATCGTTCATGAAAAGGTAGTCAATGCCCTTCTGAAGGGATCGGGGATGTTTGCTCACGGCCATACCTTCGTGGGAAATCCGCTGACCTGCGCTGCTGCCCTTGCCGTCCAGACCTATATTGAAAAACACGATCTGATCACGCAATCGGAAAGGGGAGGGGAACTCCTTATGAGGAAACTGAAGGAGGCGCTTGACAGTGACATCGTTGGGGATATTCGAGGCAAAGGTCTGTTTATCGGTGTTGAATTTGTCAAGGATCGAAAGACGAAAGAACCCTTTGATCGGGAGAAGAAGTTTGCAGACACCTTTGGTGACCTTGCCTTTGAGAAGGGACTTCACATCCTGAGCGGCTTTGGAAATGCAGACGGTGTCTCAGGGGATCATATTCTTATTGCACCTCCTTATATCATTTCGGAGAAAGAGATGGATGAGCTGGTCGCTATCTTGAAGGAGACCTTGAGTGAATTGGAACGAAGGCTTTAGGGCTGGGGGAAAAATGATTCTGACCGATGAAGAGAAGAAGATGCTCGATGGCTCCTGCGGAGAGGGGGTGAGAAGAGCGATGGAGATCATCGTCACCTTGGCCAAAACCTATGATGCAGAGCGACTTGTGAGGATTTCGAGCGCGCACCTGGGGGCCACTTTCAAGTCTCACGGCGTCGAAGGGCTGGAATGGATAGAGGAGATGGTGGAGCAGGGAGCGCGATGCGATCTGGGTCAGGTCTTTGTCACCCTCAACCCAAGAAGCTTTGATAACGACCATTGGCGCGAGATTGGGTTTGAAGAACAAGCGGTCGCAAATCAAGAGCGGCTCGATCGATGTTATCATCGATTGGGGACGATCCCTGTTTACAGCTGCATCCATTACCTTCTCGGCAATTTACCCAAAAGAAATGACCATTTCTCCTGGGCTGGCTCCTCCGGGCAGGTCTTCGCAAATTCCGTTCTGGGAGCGATGGGCAATCGGGAAGGGGTTTGGGCAAATGTGGCAGCAGCGATTACGGGAAGAACAGCCGAATATGGCCTTCATTTGAAAGAAAACCGGAGAGGGCAGGTACTGGTCACTACAGAAGATCTTGATCTGTCGACATTCTCGGCGGTTGACTATGCGACCCTTGGATACTTTGTTGGAAGGGAGATCAATGATCAGATTCCCGTCTTTTCCGGCCTTCCTGAACACCTCACCACGGAACAGATCAGGGGATTGGCCTATTCCCTGCCCGTGGCCGGAGCCGTCTCCATGTTTCATGTGTTGGGAGTGACCCCCGAGGCAGGAACATACGAGGAGGCCTTTGGGGCTAAAGAACCCGATAGAAAGCTCGTCGTAGGGCCCCGCGATCTAAGGACGGTTGATGATCTCCTCAATACCACCCGGGGAGGGGACGTTGATTTGGTTTGCTTCGGCTGTCCCCACTGTACGTTAACGGAGCTTCGCGAGGTTGCATCGCTCCTCGAAGGAAAGAGTATCAGTGAGAACGTCAGGCTTTGGTTTTGTACCTCGAGATGGATCAAGGACCTGGCCACCCGTCTCGGATATCGAGAGACCATCGAAAAAGCGGGAGGCTATATTTTGGCAGATCTCTGCGCTGGACCCAGTGCTCCCTTCGATTACCTGAAGGAAGGGATCAGCGTCGTGGCCACCAATTCGGTCAAAACCGCCTTCTATGCACCGGGGACAAGCAAGGTTGACGTTCTGTTCGGAGAAACGAAGAAATGCATCGGGGCTGCCCTTCGTGGAAAGTGGGAGAATTAGATGAAGATAAGACTGCAGGGAAGGGGGGTTACAAAGGGAAAGGCGGAAGGCGAGGCGGTTGTCACGAAGGAACCGATCTCCTTCTGGGGAGGACTGGACAGGGAGACCGGAGAGATTGTGGACCGAAACCATGAGCTGGCAGGAGTGAATGTGAAGGGAAAGATCCTTGTCTTTCCCCATGGCAAAGGTTCTACCGGAGGTTCAAGGACGCTTTATGCCTCGGCCAAGAAGGGAACGGCGCCCTCAGCGATCATCAATATCAAAGCAGAATCGATTATTGCGACAGGTGCTATCGTTGCGGGGATCCCTCTTGTCGATCGGCTCAACGAGGACCCGATTTCTACAATTCAAACCGGCGATTATGTCTGGGTTGACGCAGACACTGGAATCGTCCTTGTCGAGCCGAAAGAAAAACGAAAGAGAGTTGTCCGCTCGGGTTCCGGGAGGGGGAAAGCGATGACGCGGGTTGGAGTCATTGGAACCGGAAGGATGGGAAATGCCTTTGCACTTAATCTATTAAAGGCCGGTCACGAGGTCTATGTTTACGATGCCATGCCGGCCGCTACCCAAAACTTAGTCCAGGAGGGAGCCATCAGAGGAGAAACCCCCGCTGATGTCGCCTCCGGTGTGGATTTTTTAATCACATCCCTTCCCAGAAGTGAGATTGTGGAAGAAGTCATCATCGGCCGAGATGGTGCAAAGAATCGTTTGCGCTCAGGATCAGTCGTTATAGATATGAGCACGACCCATCCTCGGGTCACAAAGATGATTGCCGGCGAATTGGCCAAAGCGGGGATTGATTTTCTCGACGCTCCGGTGAGCGGGCACGCGGTGGGTGCGAAAAATGCCACCCTGACAATCATGGTGGGGGGGGGAAAAGAGGTTTTTCTTAAAAGTAAAGGGCCGATTTTTGAAAAATTGGGGAAGAATATTTTCTATGCCGGTCCAAGCGGGACGGGACAGGCTTTGAAGCTTGTGAACAACCTCCTTTACAACCTTAACCGCCTTGCCATGTGTGAAGGTTTGGTCATGGGGACCAAGGCGGGGATCGATCCAGAGGTTTTATGCAAGGCAGTGATGGTGAGCACGGGCGCAAGCTACTGCATGGAAAATTTGCCGCCGGATATCTTCAGGGGTGATTTTGCAGGTCGGGAGAGTTCGCTCAATCTCGCCTGTAAAACGCTGAAATTGATTACCGATTACGCAGATGAGCTCCAAATGCCGCTTCTACTCGGAAATATGGCGCAACAGATCTACAACATAGTGAAATTGCAGGGGCATGGCGAGGACAGTCCCACCTCGGCCATCACATTCTATGAATCGAGTGCGGGGGTTGACGTGAGGATTCCCGGGAAGTAAAAGTGCGGAGAAAGACCATAGGGGGAGGGGTTATGTTCAAATTGATTAAAAACGGGAAGGTGTATTCGCCCGATGACATTGGATTGAAAGATATCCTGATTGCCGGGAGTACGATAGCTATGATCGAAAGCCGGATTTTACCAGAAACATTCCCCTTCCCGATTGACGTGTATGATGCCTCCGGAAAAGTTGTTCTGCCGGGTTTAATCGATCCCCATGTTCATTTGATCGGAGCCGGGGGGATGGGGGGGCTGAATTCCCGCACCAAAGAAATTGCCGTTGAAGCGATCATTGATGCGGGTGTGACGACAGTCGTCGGCTGTCTGGGATTCGACCGCACGTCCCGGACCCTGAAAAATCTTCTCCTGAAAGCAAATGCACTGGAAGAATTCGGTTTAACGGCATTTATACTGACCGGTTCCTACAACCTGCCCTCTTTGACGCTGACCGGTTCCGTCGAGGAAGATCTGATCCTTATAGAAAAGGTGATCGGCGTAAAACTCGCCTTGGGAGAGGTGCTGGCGAATTGGCCGGACCTGGCGGATATTCGGAATTTGCTGGCCGAATGTCTGCGGGGCGGTCATCTGAGCGGTAAACCCGGCTTGATGCAGATTCATCTCGGAAGCGTCGGAGTAAGCTGGAAGAAATGCTTTGAAGAGATGTGTGCAGAAACGAAAACCTCTCTCTCTAAAGTCGTTTTCACCCATGTGAACCGATCCCGCGAAGACTTCAGAGAGTTTACCGATTATGTAAAAAAAGGGGGGTATGTCGATTTGACGGCCTCTTTCAATTCTTCTGAAAGACCGGGGAGCCTGACCGTCCTTGAATGCATAAGGGCTCTAGTTGAGGAAAATATTCCCCTGGATCACGTCACGATCAGCTCCGACAGCAATGCCGCCCGGATTCTTCCGGATAAACGGATAAAATACTTAGCGATACAGAAAATCTTTGAAGTGACCCGCGAGCTTTGTCGAAGCGGGGTGCTTCCCATGGAAAAAGCGCTAAGTTTAGTGACAAGAAATCCAGCCAATGTGATCGGCTGTGGAGGGACAAAAGGCAGTCTGGAGAAAGGAAAGGATGCCGATTTAATTATACTGCAGGGTGATTTTGAACTGGAGGGAGTCATTGCCAGGGGGAAATGGGTCCGGAAAGACAAGGTCACGCTCGTAAAAGAAGCCTTTTAGGAGGGAACAGTGATCATTACCAAAGTTGAGGCCATACCTTTTCACTTGCCGTTCGATCCGTCGCTGCACTTGAAATTTGCGTACCGCACCTCCTCGGGAGCCGACCATGTTCTCATTCGGGTGTTTACCGATGAAGGGTATATAGGCATTGCAGAAGCTCCCGCGCGTCCTGAAATTTATGGGGAAACTCAGGGATCTATCATGGCCATCATCGATAAATATCTGGGCCCTTTCATCGGAGGGAAGAACCCTTTTGAGTTGGAGGATATCCACTCTCAACTCGACCGTATTCCGCATAATTATTGCGCCAAGGCGGCGATCGATATAGCCCTCCATGACATCATCGCCAAGTTCTTAAACGTTCCCGTTCATCAACTTTTGGGCGGGAAGAGTAGAGATTCCATCCCTCTCTCGTGGATGGTGGGCATCAATTCCACGGCAAAGATGGTAGAAGAATGTCGAAGATTTTGGGAGATGGGGATCAGGGCGTTTAAGATAAAGGCCGGTCTGGATTTTGCGGGGGACCTCGAAAAATTCAAGGCAATTCGCCAAGAACTCGGGACGGATGCGCTCCTCTATATCGACGCGAACCAGGGATATAAATCGACAAAAAAAGCGGTAAGGTTTATCCGACAACTCGAAGAAAGTGGCCTGGCCTGGGTCGAAGAGCCCTTTCCAGTGGAGAATAAGCGAGACCGTTTAGAAGCTTCGCGTGCCATTTCCGTTCCGATGATGGGAGATGAGAGCTGTATGACGCCGACCAGTGTTGCCCAGGAACTGGCGTTAGGTGCGCTCGGGATCGTTTTGGTAAAGATTGCCCGCACGGGGTTTTATAAAACCAAGAAGATTATTTACCTTTGCCAAGAAGCGGGAATCCCCTGCATGATTGGCAGCCAGGGGGATTCGTCTATCGGAGCGGCGGCAAGCGCTCATGTCGCTGTTGCGTTTCGCAATATCCTGTTTCCGGCCGAAGTATCTTACCATCTTCGCATGCAGGGGGACTTGCTGAAGTCGCCGTTGTCAATCTGCGGGGGAGAATTGGTGGTACCCGAAGGGCCTGGCCTGGGAGTCGAGATCGATGAGGATGCTCTTAAAAGCTATGGAAGAATCGAAAAATGAGCATACGAAAACAGTGAAACCAAAAGCCAGAAAGGAGAAGGACGGTGGCCAGATTTAAAAATTATATTCCTCATGGAGTCATCCCAGCTCTGATATTGCCTTTCAAAGAGAGCGACCTGAGTATCGATGAGGAGGCTTATCGAGAGCACGTTCGCTTTGTCGGCTCGACGAAAGGCATTTCAACGGTCATGATAACAGGCCAGTCCCAGGAGGCGTCGGCGCTCACTTTTGAGGAACAGAAGCGTGTCATCGCGATAACCATGGAAGAAGTTGGGGATCGACTGCCGGTGGTTCCAGGGGTATATACGGATTGCGGCAGGGATGCCGGACGATTGGCCCGCATGGCAGAAGACGAAGGGGCGTCCGGCCTGCTCATTTTTCCTCCGGCTCCTTTTGTACGAGGTTCCCAGCTAAGACCCGAAATGGCTATCGCGCACTTTAAAAGTGTCGCCGATGTCACGGATCTCCCGATGATTGCCTTCCAGTACGAAATGTCCACCGGCCAGGGATATCCCCTGGAAACGATTATCCGACTGGCTGAGGAAATTCCGACGTTTGCTGCCATCAAAGATCGCAGCAATAGTCCGGTTCTCCATGAGCGTCATATCCGGGTGTTGCAAAATCTCTCGCGGCCGGTCAATGTGCTTACAACCCACAGCGCCTGGCTGATGTCCTCTCTGGTCCTGGGGTGTAACGGGCTGCTTTCCGGTTCGGGGAGCATCATCGCAGACCTTCAGGTGGCTCTCTGGCAGGCCGTTCAGAACAATGATTTGAAGCAAGCGCGTTGCATCAATGATCGTATTTACCCGCTGTCTTCAATTTTTTATAGTGACCCGCTCCTGGACATGCACAATCGGATGAAAGAAGCCCTTGTCCTGTTAGGGAGGATACCTTCCGCGGCCTGCAGGCTGCCCTGGGTCCGGGTTAGCGCCAAGGAAGTGGAGCGCATACGGACGGCTCTTCGCCAAGCGGGGATACGTCCGGAGGGGGCGCTGTAGAAACAACGATGGACTCAAGATTCTTTGTGAAATTTATCAGCCTTGGCGCCGCCTATACAATATATGCCAAAGGAGCAAGGCAAATTTTCGGTGATGTCGAGGGCGTAAAAATGGAAGGAACCCCCGCTTTTAGTGGTCTCGTACATGCCGGCAAAGCAGCGTGGAGGAGAGATAAGTGAATAAAATCATCGTAACCGTGGCTGTCATCGGTTCAAGACCCAGCAGGGAGCAGAATCCCCATATCCCATTGACCCCTGAAGAGATTGCCGATTCCGCCTACGAGTGTTTCAACGAGGGCGCCAGTATCGTTCATGTCCACGTACGGGATCTGAAAACTTATAAACGCTCGATGGATACGCAGCTTTATGCCCGTGTCATGGAACGGTTGCGGGCCAGGTGCCCCATGATCATCAACTTGACCACGGGCGTGGGAGGACAGTTGGCCTTGGGGCTCGACAATCAGCCCGATATGGGTAACTCTCTGATGGCAAGCCCCGAGAAGCGGGTCGAGCACGTTCTTCAACTCAAACCGGATTTATGCTCACTCGACATAGGCAGCTTAAATACCCGTTCAGGCGTGGCCATCAATTGCGAGCCGGTAGTCGATAAAATGGCCGAATTGATCAAGAAAAGTGGAGTAAAACCCGAAGTGGAAATCTTTGACTTCGGAAATATCCAGATCGCACAGCGTTTGATCAAATTGGGCCTGATCGAGAAGAATGCCCATTTTCAGTTGTGCATGGGTACAAAGATGGGCGTACCCGCCACCCCCAAGATGGCCGTCACACTTTCGGAGGCGCTTCCTCCCGGGGTCACCTGGTCAATCTTCGGGGTTGGGATGGCACAGTTCCCCATGGTGGCAATGGGGGTTTTGCTTAATGGTCATGTGCGCGTGGGATTTGAGGACAACCTATACCTGAGAAAGGGGCAATTGGCCAAAAGCAATGCCGAGCTAGTAAGACAGGCGATCCAGATCATTCGGAGTCTGAATAGGGATGTTGCCTCCGTTGCCGAGGCCAGAGAGGCGCTATCGCTTTGTTCGATGAAACAGTAACTCATCAGGTCCTTCGCTGATAGGATTTACAGGATGAGCACGATTCTATACTTTTTTACTTGCATTCGTAGAGGGAAGGTAGGATATTATACTCGCCAGTCAATTGTGGCTCCATGGAGGAGCTGCCCAAGTGTTCAGTCAAAAAAAATGAGGGGGTATGTTATGAGAAAAGTAGCAAAAGGTGTTCTGTTGTTCATTGCAGGTATCGGATTGCTGACCTTTCCGCTTCAGGATATCGATTTGGCTGGAGCGGCGGATCCAGACTACCCGACAAAACCAATTACTTTAATAATCGCCTTCGGGGCGGGAGGCACCACCGACTTGACCGCTCGCGCCTTTGGTGAAGCTGCCGGCAAGATTTTGGGACAACCGTTTGTCTACGTCAACAAAGCGGGGGCTGGAGGTACCCTTACAGCCATGGCGGTCGCCAGTGCCAAACCGGACGGCTATACCATGGGCACATGCACGCCTTCGAATGTCCTTGTAGCCCCTTTTTCGGATGCATCGCCTTATAGAGATCTTTCTCGTTTTACCTTCGTCGCCAACTATGCGAATTATATCTATCCCCTGCTGGTGAAGAGTGACGCTCCCTGGAAAAACTGGAAAGAATTTATAGAATGGGCCAAAAAGAACCCGAGGGCTGCGAAGATAGCTATCACCGGCGCGAGATCGGTTGCCTCTCAGGGTCTTGTCTTATGGCAACTTGAGCAAAAAGAACAGGTGGAATTTACCTATATCCCCATGACATCGAGCGCCGATATACTCAACGCCACGCTTGGCGGCCATGTGACCATGTATGGATCCACCGCAGATGCTGTGAATAACGTCTATATAAAAGAAGGCAAACTGCGAATTCTATCGTATTTGAGTAACGAGAAGCTGCCGGGCTATGAGAATATCCCGTCGTTACAGGATATGTACGGATTCGGCATCCCCAACTTGTTGGGCATTTTTACCCCCAAGGGGCTCCCCGACAATGTATTGAAAAAACTGGAGGATGCCTTTGCCAAAGCGGTAAAGGATCCTGATTTCGTCAGTACAATGAAGCGACTTTATACGCCGGTTGTCTATATGAACATGGCACAAATGAACAAATATATTAATGACATGTACAAGCCAACGGGTGAAATAATGAAGGTCCTCAAAGCTGAAGAGGCAAAAGCGAGGAAGTAGAGGGATCATAGGAAGTTCATCAGCACCAGCTTCATGAATGGGCGATGTGGAATTCTATATCGCCTTGATGTTTGTAGCCCAACCTTTGACCGAAGTTGCTCTTAAGTTCGGTCCGGCGGAATTCTTTTCCCTGATGATTCTGGCCTTGACCATGTCGGTCTATCTTGCCCATGGTTCAGCCGTTAAAGCCATGATCATGATCGCTTTCGGGTTTTGTTTAAGCCAAATCGGGTAGGATGCGATCACAACCCAAGGCAGATTTACGTTCGGGATTCTGGAATGGGTTACTTCCTTAATAAGGGCGCATACGAACCCGCCCCTTTAGTCCTTGCGTTTATACTTGGGCCTATTATCGAGAACTTTTTACGCCAGACTCTTAATTGCATCGAGAGGGGATTTTTCTGTATTTATATCACGACCTATTTCCGCCGTGAGTTTGGGTTTTGCGGTATTGATCTTCCTGGTTTCGATCATATGGAAAAGGCGCAGAACCGTATAGCCCTGCGGCGGTGTCGGCTTAGGCGGTTTATTATTTGCGTGCATTCGCGGAGGAGGGGAGGATCTACAAATCGACAGCTCGCCGGTCAATCGTGGCTCCATGGTGGAGCTACCTGAGTAGGCGCAAGAAAGGGAGGGATTCGAATGAAGAAAATTTTTCTAACAGGGCTCATTTTGGGAAGTTTCTTTACTGCATGGATGGCAGCTGCCCCTTGTATGGCTCAGGAAAAATTTCCAACCAAGCCCATCACATTGCTCGTGGGTTTTGCTGCCGGAGGTACCGGAGACCTGCCGCTTAGATTTTTGGCTGACTCTGCCTCTAAGATTCTCGGCCAACCTGTTGTTGTGATTAATAAGGAAGGCGGCGGGGGAACCGTCGCACTGGGCGAGCTCAAGAACTCAAAGCCCGACGGTTACACCATATGCTTCTTGTCCACCGGCGGGGTCATAAGTGCCAATATGCGGAAAATTCCCTATCACCCGATCGCAGACCTCGAGCCAATTATTCAACACGGGTCGAGTCCCTACGGGCTGGTGGTACGGAGCGATTCGCCTTTCAAGACTTTAAAAGATTTTATCGCTTATGCAAAAGCGAACCCCGGAAAGGTGACCTACAGCCATGCCGGTGCCGGCACCCCACAACATCTGGTGATGATCCGGTTAGGGGAAGCTGCAGGGGTTGAATGGACGGATGTCCCTATGGGGGGTGGAGTCCCGGCTATCACAGCCCTTCTGGGAGGGCATGTCACGGCTGCCGCGCAGGCCACGGAGTGGGGACCGTATGTCGATTCGGGGCAGCTTCGACTGCTCGCGTCTTTCATGGAGAAGAGGATAGAGCGTTATCAGCAGGGTCCGACCCTCATCGAGCAGGGTTACGATATCGTTGCCCCCAGCCTGTACAGTGTTGTTGGTCCCAAAGGGATTCCGAAGGACAGAGTTCAAATGATTCATGATGCTTTTTATAAAGGGATGGAGCTGCCCAAATATAAAGAGGTCTTGAAAAACCTCAATATGACCTTCGCCCACAGAAATCCTCAAGAGCTTGGTAAATATATAGAAGAGCTGTATGAGAGCAGCGGCAAAGCCGTAGCAAAAATCAAAAAGAAATGACGGAAAGGGGTGGGTATTCCCCCGACGAAGGTTTTTCGGACAGTCGTTCATCCCCCATCATCATGTCGGGGTAACCTGAGTCAGGGGGATACCCTCTTCACGTGAATGAAATAACGCGGGGAGGGGAGATGGTCGGGTCTTGCTCCTCCCCGATCTGAAAGGAAAGACGCAATTAAACGTCATGACTTGATCACCAGTACGATCTTTTTCTGCATCGGCTTATTTATTGTTCTCAATTCACCTCAATTTGAACTCGGGAGTATGAAGAGGCCAGGCTCCGGCTTCATGCCTTTTTTTTCGGGTCTATTGATCTGTGGATTCGCGGGCTTAACATTCCTTTATGCCTTTTTCAACAAATCGAATCGGGTCGAAAAAATTTGGGCTACCGTGCAGTTTCGGCGACTCATTTTCTCGGTCATCATGCTTGTATTATATGCGATCCTTTTAGAATCGATCGGTTTTATTATGGATTCGTTCTTTCTGATTCTGCTTCTCTGCCGGTACTCGGGTTCTCAGCAATGGGGGAAAAGTATTTTATGTGCGGCGTTGAGTTCGATCATCTCGTATCTCTTGTTCGAAATATTCCTTAAGGCGCAACTTCCCAAAGGGGTGCTTGGATTTTAGTATGAGTCTTCTCGATCAAATATTCATGGGATTTAATGTGGCGTTCCAGCCGCTGAATCTCTTATTCTGTTTTATCGGGGTTCTGATGGGAACCCTCGTCGGTGTTTTACCTGGACTGGGACCGGTTGCTTCGATATCTCTTTTGCTGCCGGTCACTTTTCACATGGACCCTGTTTCTGCAATCATTATGTTATCGGGGATCTATTATGGAGCCATGTATGGCGGATCCACCACATCCATCTTGGTAAACATTCCAGGAGAAGCCGCCTCCGTGGTCACCTGCATCGATGGGTATAAAATGGCTCGACAGGGGCGGGCGGGCCCGGCGTTGGGCATCAGCGCCTTTGGAAGTTTCATCGCCGCGACATTCAGCACTATCGTTTTAATGTTCATGGCGCCGCCCCTTGCAAAGATGGCCCTTAGATTTGGACCACCCGAATATTTTTCACTGATGGTTTTGGGATTGACCCTATTAACGTATCTCTCATCGGGCCCAATGAGCAAGGCGTTGCTGATGGCAGGAGTCGGCCTTTTTTTAGGGACCATAGGGGTGGATAGCTTGACAGGAACAACCCGATTTACTTTTGATATTCCCGTCCTGATGGATGGCGTTGGCCTTGTCCCCGTGGTGATGGGAATTTTTGGGGTGGGGGAAGTTCTACAAAATTTGGAACTCGCTATCAAACGGGACATTCATGTAACAAAGATCAGCCACTTACTCCCGACACACCAGGACTGGATACAGTCCAAAGGGGCTATTACGCGAGGAACCCTTATCGGCTTTTTCTTGGGGATACTCCCCGGGGGGGGTGCCATCATCGCTTCCTTCGCATCATACGCCATTGAGAAGAGATGCTCCAAGACACCTGAGAAATTTGGCACCGGAATGATCGCAGGAGTGGCCGGTCCGGAAGCAGCCAATAATTCAGCCGCGGTCGGCGCCTTCATCCCTCTGCTGACGCTCGGGATTCCTCCCAATGCAGTGATGGCGATTTTGATGGGGGCTTTGATGATCCATGGAATTCAACCCGGCCCCATGCTCATTTCCCAGCACCCTAATTTATTTTGGGGCGTGGTCATTAGTATGTACGTCGGAAATGCCATGCTGCTGGTTTTGAATCTTCCCCTCATCGGCCTCTGGGTAAGGGTGTTGCGGGTTCCTTATACCATACTCTTCCCTTTGATTTTGCTTTTTTGCTTAATCGGTTCATACACAATGAAAAACAATGTATCGGATATATTTGTCATGATCATTTTCGGAGTCATTGGCTATTTGATGAGGAAATACAGATACGATGCTCCTCCATTGGTACTGGCCCTTGTCTTGGGAACAATGATGGAAGAGTCGCTTCGCCGTTCCCTGCTTATTTCAGGTGGAAGTCCCTTCATCTTTTTTCAACGTCCTATTTCAGCCGTTATCATACTGGGCGCCATCTTCATGTTGGGTTCATCACTGATTCCCGGGTTAAGAAAGAAAAGGGAGAAAATTGAAAAAATCATCTCGGAGGGAGAAGACAATGAAAAAGTTGGAAAAATCAAAAGTATTGGGTAGGATCATCCGCCAGGACAATCCGGAGGAACTCGTCACACCCACCTGGACAGTGGTTCGCAATGCCATTCGCGCAGGCAATGTTGATGAAGCACTCGCCTATCTGGATTACGGTTACACCGAAGCGAAGATGATGCACGATAGCATGTGTTCATTTGTGGAGCAAACTTTCACTCACCTTGCCGCCTTCGGCGAGGAGGAGATCTATAAGGTTCTGAGAAACAGATACGAGCCGGTCATGCGTCGCTGGTTGGCCGATACACCCGGATTGAAGGAGTCGCTCGAGAGGGCCGTTGAGTTCCAGAGGGGGCACGGCGGGCATACCGCGATCGTTGAAGAGCCGGACAGGTATGTTGTCACGTGCGACCCGTGCGGCAGTGGCGGCCAGCTCAGGAGAACGAAAGATGTGGGGAAAACAAAGAAGGCCTACCCCTGGGCATGGGGGAAGAGCGGTGTCCCCTATTACTGTGTTCATTGCAGTGTGATGTGGGAGATTCTTCCGATTGAACTACGCGGGTTTCCGGTAAGGATTAACCTCATAGGGGATACGCCTTCAGATCCATGTGTCCATCTCTATTATAAGAAGCCGGAGTTGATCCCCGAGGAATATTTTACAAGGGTTGGTCAAAAACCTAAATTGGCAAAGACTTCCGGTAAGGGGAAAAAGGTCTAAAAGGTCAACGGACGGAGGCAACGACATGCAAGCAGACAAAACACTATCCAATCCTTATTTCCCCAATCTCTTCCAGAGCGGGAAGATAGGGGGAGTCAGACTGAAGAACCGTATTGTGATGTTACCAATGGGGACAGCGCATGCGAGCGCGATTGGCGAAGTAACCGATAAAACCATTGCCCACTACGAGGCGAGGGCCAGAGGCGGGGCAGGCTTGGTCACCATTGGGTATGTCGCATTCATGGGTCGAGAGATACCCAACGGCTTGCAATTTGATGGGGACTGGTACATCGACGGTCACGCAGATCTGGTTGAAGCGGTTCATGCCGCCGGCGCCCGGATTGCCATACAACTGAATCATGGCGGTAGTCGTATGAACCAATCCTGCGTTGAAGGAAAGCAAATGGTTTCCTCGTCGGCTGTTGCCCGCTATTACTTGGGTGAAGTGCGATATCCGGAGCCAAGGTCATTGAGCAAAGCTGAAATCTACGAGATCATAGAGCGCTGGGCACAAGCAGCAAGAAGGGCAAAGAAGGCGGGTTACGACATTATCGAGTTGCACGGGGCTCATGGCTATTTGGTCGGGAGTTTTTTATCGCCCTTCCTCAACAAAAGGACGGATGAATTCGGCGGAAGCCTCGAAAACCGAATGAGATTCGCAAAAGAACTGCTACTCAGGGTTAAATTTGAAGTGGGGAAGGATTACCCGGTAGGGATACGTTTGAGCGGGGAAGAGTTCTGGCCGGGCGGAATCACAATTGCGGAATCCCCCATTATGGCCAGGATGATGGAGGAAGCCGGCGCAGCCTACATATCGGTGAGTTGTGGCACCCTGGAATCTAAGCTCGGTACCGGGGATGTCATGCGCAGCAAGGAGGGATGGAAGGTGTACATGTGGGAGGCCATCAAGAAAGCCATAACCATCCCAATCATATCCGGAGGGAATATTAAAAACCCCTCCCTCGCCGAGACTGTGCTTGCAAACCGGCAGACAGACTTTATTGGGTTGGCAAGACCATTTCTGGCCGATCCGGACTGGCCGGACAAGGCTCGAGACGGCAGGGTGGAAGATATTCGCCTGTGCGTATCGTGTAACGAGTGTCACCCCGGAGCGTCCCGGCTGGCAGGCAGGGTCACATTGCGCCACTGCTCCGTAAACCCGGCCTTAGGACGGGAGCGGGATTTCGGCAACATTCGTCCCGCCAAAATACCAAAGAGGGTGATGATTATCGGTGGAGGACCTGGAGGAATGGAGGCAGCCAGGACCGCTGCTTTAAGGGGTCATGATGTCACTCTGTATGACAAAGGCACCGAACTCGGCGGCGGTCTTCTCCTGGCGGCAGCCCCCCCGGGGAAGAATAATTGGCTTGGCTTTCGTAACTATCTGGCGACCCAGCTGAAAAAACTCGGGGTGAAGGTGGTTTTGAATATTGATGTCGGCCAAGAACTGGTGCGTGATGCTAAACCCGATGCGGTCATCGTTGCAACGGGCGCTCAACCGCTTGTGCCCCCGATTCCTGGCGCCAACGGCGAGAAAGTCTTGAGCGGATGGGATATTTTGAGAGGTAAGACGATAAAAGAGAAGCAGGTATTGGTTCTTGGCGGCGGCATGGTCGGCTGCGAGACTGCCGAGCACCTGGCTGAAAAAGGCCATGAGGTAACCGTTGTAGAGATGCTGCCTCGCCTTGCAGGCGAAATGGAACCGCTTAATCGAATGGCACTGCTTGACCGCCTTGTCGAGCTGAACATACGATCTCTCGTTGGTAGGAAAGTGACCGCGATTCAAGATGACGGTGCGACCGTTGTTGATATAAACAGTGGAGCCGATGAACATATTCAAGCTGGTCAAATTGTCCTGGCTATGGGCGCCAGGGCGTTAGACCAAATTGCCGAAGCCCTGGAGGGGAAGGTGCCTGAGATTTACAGGGTAGGCGACTGCATGTTGCCCGCCAGAGTGATCGATGCTGTGTACGAGGGGGCTATTTCAGCTTACCAGCTCTAAGTGTTCTTCACATTCGCACGAATGAATGTGACAATATCCTCCGTTGATGTTCCGGGTTGAAAGATCGCTTTGATCCCGGCTTTCTTCAGCTTCGGGATGTCATCGTTAGGGATGATGCCGCCACCAAAAACGAGGATGTCTCCCGCGCCTCTTTTTCTCAGTATCTCAACGACTTTAGGGAAAAGAACCCCGTGCGCACCGGAGAGGGATGAGAGACCTATGATATCGACCGCTTCCTGAATGGCTGCCTGGGCAATTTGGTCAGGGGTCTGCCGTATCCCCGTATAGATCACCTCCATCCCGGCGTCTCTCAGAGCCCGTGTAATAATCTTAGCCCCGCGGTCGTGGCCGTCCAGCCCGGGTTTTCCTATCAGCACTCGAATCCTGCGATCCATAAGTCCTCCTCGTACATGATGCATCATATGCCTTCACAACGTTTCACCATAATGCCTAAGCAGCACTGAGACACGGAAACTACACCGCCCCAGGCATGGATCGGTACTCTCCTGCAACCTCCCGGATGACATCGCAGATTTCTTGTACGGTGGCATACGCTTTTACAGCCGCGAGGATAGGCTCTACCAGGTTCGTCTTCTCTCCAGCCGCCTTTCTCAAATCCCCCAGTCGCTCCCTCACGGCCCTGTTATCCCGTTCCTTCCTGAGCCGTTTAAGACTCTGGATCTGTTTTTTCTCTGTCGAGGCCTTGACCTTGAATGTACGGATTTTGACCTCTTCGCGTGAAGTAAAGCGGTTGAGTCCCACAACCACCCTCGACCCGTTTTGAATCTCCATCTGGGATTGATAGGAATGATCGGCAATCTCTCTTTCGATAAACCCATTCTCGATGGCGGCCACTGCTCCTCCCATCTCATCGATTTTTTTGAGATATTTTTTCACTCTCGTCTCGATTTCGTTCGTCAATGTCTCCACATAGTAAGAGCCGGCCAACGGATCAACGGTTCTGGTAATTCCGCTTTCATAAGCGATCACCTGCTGGGTCCGAATGGCGATCATCTCTGCCTCCTCCGTGGGTATGGCATATGCCTCATCATAGGAAGAGGTTCTCAGAGACTGACTTCCGCCTAAGATGGCAGAAAGGGCCTCGATTGTGACCCTGGCGATATTGAGCAGGGGCTGCTGTGCCACGAGTGTCCCCCCAATCGTCCCGCTGTGATGCCGAAAGAGAAGGGATTCGGCTTTTTTTGCGCCATAATTATTCATCATTTCAGCCCACATCCTCCGGCTCGCCCTCAATTTCGCGACCTCCTCGAAGAGGTCCATGTGGGCTCCGAAGTGGACGCGGATCATCGGAGCGATGTCATCTATGGCCACCCCTCGCTTTAAAGCCAGCTCGATGTAAGCAATGGCGTTTGCAAACGTGAAGGCAACCTCTTGCACTGCGTTCGCACCTGCGTCTCGATAATGATAGCCGGAAACCATCAGGGGCTGCCAATTGGGGAAGCGCTTTGCCGAATACTCAATCGCGTCGACAGCGAATTCAAGGGAAGGCCGGGGCGGAAAGATCTGGGTTCCCCGGGCGACGAACTCTTTCAGGACGTCGTTCTGTATGATGATCTGTGTTTGACCGGGATCGGCCTCCTGCTTTTCGCATAAAGCGATGAACATCGCCAAGGCAACAGGCCCGATTGCATTTGCCGTGGTGCGGATATGTTTTACACGATCCAAGCGGATTCCGTCGAAGATCATTTCCATGTCTTTCAGGGAATCGATTGCTACCCCGATTTTTCCCACTTCTCCCTGGCTCAGAGGGTGGTCCGAATCGTACCCGAGCTGGGTAGGCAGATCAAGGGCGAGTGAAAAACCGGTCGCCCCCTGGCTCAATATGAACTTAAAGCGTTCGTTGGCAGCCTCAGCCGTTCCGAATCCGGCATACTGTCCCATAACCCAGGGGTTATTCCGATACATCTCAGGGTCGATCCCTCTTGTGTAGGGGTATTGACCAGGGTACCCCAAATCCCGATCCGGGTCGAACCCAAAGGCCTCCAAATCTCCCTGGGTGTAGCAGGACTTCACCTCGATACCGGAGCTTGTCATAAACTTTCTCTTGTCATCGGTCTTATTCATGTATGCATCCTCAAATGTGGGGAGTCTGAAGTTTTATCCCTTTTTCTCGGTCCCACGTATTTTCGTTCGGATGGGCTGCCTGCAACTTGAATTTCTCCACCCGTTCCGTAGGGGTTTTCGGCAAACTCTCGCAAAACTCGACGTATCTGGGAACCATAAAATAGGCCATTCTCTCTTGACAAAAGGAGATGATCTCCTCAAAGGCCATCTGTATCCCCGACTTCGGAACGACACAAACCTTCACATCGTCTTCCCCCAGTTCTGAAGGGACTCCAAAACAGACAGATTCTAGAACCTTCGGATGGGTGTTGATGACGATTTCAACCTCCTGAGGAGAAATATTCTCGCCCCGGCGGCGTATAACGTCCTTTTTTCTCCCTACAAAGAAAAACCATCCTTCTTCATCCCGGTATACCAGATCCCCGGTGTAAAACCAGCCTTCCCGCACCTTTTGGCTCGTCGCTTCAGGATCTTTATAGTATTCAAGCCATTTCTCATTCGGGTCTCTGGGCCGGATAATCAACTCCCCAACCTTTCCCGGCGCCAATTCATGGCCCTCCTCATCGATGATTCGCGCTTCGTTGAAATACGGCGCCCGGCCCATGGAACCTACCTTCCCACCCGGCGTATTCCAGATGGATCCTCCTTCTGTTGTCCCATAGGTCTCAACAAGATAGAGATTGAATCGTTTTTCGAAATCCTTCCACTTTTTGGGCGGTATATTCCCTCCCCGCGCAAGGCGAACAGGATTGTCGGCATCGTCCGGCTTGGGTTCCTGCTTGGAAAGGATGGAAACTATCGTCCCGACAAAATTGAACACCGTAGCCCCGTATCGCCGAATCTCGTTCCAAAACCCGGAAGCGCTGAATCGTACACCCAAAGCAAGACGGGCATTCGCCAGCAATGCCGGCATCACCGTCAGATTCTGGGCATTCCCGTGAAAAAGCGGGAGACAGGTGTAAAGGGTGTCTTGACTAGTATAGCCCATATATTGCACGGTCCTGAGCCCTCGCAGGATGACGTATTCGGGCCATCTGACGACTCCCTTGGACCGACCAGTTGTTCCCGAAGTATACATGATCTCATAGGGATCTTCAGGGGTAAGCGCTACTTTCGGATCTTCACTCGAAGCGCAGAACAATTCATCCAGCGGATGAGTTGTCTTTGTACCCGTCACCTCTCCTCTGACGTATATATTCAGGATCCCTGGGGTGTCACCCAAAACCTCTTGAATCTGGGGAAACAGCAATTCTCCTACAACAACCATTTCTGCATCGGAGTTATTGAGAATATATTGTAAAAGTTCGCCTTTCCAATCGACATTGATGGGTACCATCACTCCACCCATTTTGGCTATGCCGAACCATAGATAGAGGAAGTCAGGACAGTTGGGCAACATGACGGCGATCTTGCTCCCCTTTTTAATGCCGCGGGCAAGAAGGGCGTTCGCCACCCGATTGGCATTCTCGTTAAATTGGTCAAAAGTCACTTTTTCGTCTTCAAAAAGCAGAAAAATCTCGCCTCTATGCTTTCGGGCCTTCTCCGCAAGAACCTTTCCAAGCGTCCAATCCTTTCGATCCAAGCCGATCAATACTTCAGGCCAATTCGCCTCTTCGGGTAACATCTTCCAAAATCCTCCATCTCAAGCCATCTTCAAATGGCGTATTGCCGCCATCGGTGTTCTATTACCGAACCACTGGTCTGAATTTGTATGTGAGTACCTCATTCCCCTCTTCATCTTCATGGAGCCTTTCTATCACAAGCTCAACATCCAGCCCGATTCGCAGCTGTTCAAAGTCACTTGTGGAAAAAAGAGTCTCGACCCGAACCCCTTCCGGCAGCTCCACGTAACCTATGGCGTATGGCACGTCCCCGCGGTAATAAATGGGAGGTCTCTGCATTACAATGGTATAACTATAGATTTTTCCGTTTGAACTCAGTTGAATCTCTTCGAAGTTCTCCGCTTGACAGTGAGTGCAAAAACCATCGTTTCTCGAAGGGAAGAAAATCTCCCGGCATTCCAGGCAGCGGCTTCCTATAAGCCGAGGGCCTCCCTCCCGGTTTACAGAGTCGGCCCACAAGTTTTCTCGCAGGGGGATCTTTTTTTTGGGAGTATCCGTGGGTTCACCTCTTGAGAATGACGACACCGCTGTTTGAACCTGCGCCCATGACATGTGCCAATCCAACCATCGCTCCAGGAACCTGTCGGGGGCCGGCTTCTCCCCGGATCTGTTTGTAAATCTCAATAATCTGTGCCAGGGCTGTGGCTCCAAGCGGGTGCCCGCGGGACATGAGCCCTCCATCTGTGTTGACAGGGAGCTTACCGCCTATGTCAAAAGCACCCTCGCGCAGCAGACGAGGCGCCTCTCCTTTTCCGCAGAATCCCATATTCTCCAAATCCCAAAGTTCACTTGACGCCATCGTATCATAAACCTGAACCACATCCATATCCCGCGGTCCGTAACCGGACTCATCCCAGGCCTGTTGAGCGCTGATCTCCACATTGCTCGGAGTATGCACTCGCACACTGCCACCCCCTTTGGCATGACCATAGGTGCCGCTGGTGAGAACCGCTGCCGCCACCGTAACCGCCCGGCTCTTCGATTTTAACCGTTTCCTGCTGCAGAGTATCACCGCGGCGCCTCCGTCGGCGAGAGGACAAGCATGGAGGAGGCGCATCGGTTTGGCAATCATCCGTGAAGAGAGGACATCGTCTATCTTCACAGGGGTTCGAAACCGGGCCAGAGGGTTGAGGGCGCCGTTTCTCCGGTTCTTCACCGTTACCATGGAGATGTCCTCAATAGTCACGCCGAACTCCTCCATGTATCTAACGGTCTCCAGTGCGTAATCCGCCGGCTGGACATTAAAACCCATCTTCCTCTGCCATTCCGGCCAAGCGGTGCTGGCGATGAACCCTCTCGGCATCTTTTCAAAACCCACGGCGATGGCGA
>Ga0209212_1000514_pt1 | contig 74283 bp, 75 predicted proteins | sample RifGroC2_FD_183996 | JGI IMG/M metagenome (GOLD analysis project Ga0209212, IMG submission 183996) | Groundwater microbial communities from Rifle, Colorado, USA - Groundwater C2 (SPAdes) (version 2) | ecosystem: Environmental > Aquatic > Deep subsurface > Groundwater | place: Rifle, Colorado...
GTTTTTTCTAAAGAGCGGTATCCCCAAACTAATTCTGAGATTTCAAACGCAGGTCCTGGCTGTAATCCTACAACCAGATCACTACCAATAAAAATGTTTTTCCATTTTATGTAAGCATCTTTTAAAGCTACACCAATTTTACCGTTGCTTGTGTTGCCGGACTGATCTGCTTCGAGCCTGAATCTTGTATCGAACTTCTCGGAAATTCTATAATCATAAGTAAAGTATATTCTCCTGAATTGGAAACCGTTAAAATCCTTTTCCCCGTTAAGTGCAGTGTTGGTTAAAGAATCATGCCCGGCATCGCGTGAAATATTATAAAAGTAATCTCCAAACATATATCCCGAGATTTTACCTGAATTATTTTGTGCAAATACTCCCCAGGAAAAAGCAAAAAGAATTGTTAACAATAAATGCCGTTTCAACTCGCTTTCATTCCTTCTTAAAACATTGTTTTAGTCAACTTGTTTTATTCTTTTGATAATTACTTTAGTTTGTTTTATTTGGTAGAGGTATATACTCCATTTGTAAAACTAATTTTTGTCCTTCTTCCGAAAGTATAAAATTAAAGAAATCATTAACATCCTTTGAAGGCTTATCCTGAGTAAAGCAATACAGATATCTGGAAATTGAATAATCGCCGTTCCATATGGCATTATAATTTACTTTACCATTATGAGCCGGGAATATAGCTTGCGAACCTTTATCTTTTTTCACAGCAATAATTTTTATATCTGTTCTTTGTGCAAAATATCCTACTCCGCCATAAGCAACGCCTTTCGTATCTCTGGCAACGGCTTCTCCTAAAGCTGCTGTTCCCTGCAACACCTGAGTTGAAGTAGCATAATCTCTCTGTTTCCCATTTTCATCTTTGCCTAATACATGTTCCTTAAAAAATTCATAGGTTCCGCTGCTGTTTTCTCTTCCGTACAGGGTAATAGGAATATCATCTCCACCAACCTGTTTCCAGTTGGTAACTTTGCCGGTAAAAATATCTTTAATCTGTTCCAGAGTAAGTTCATTTATTTTATTATCGGTATGTACAATTACAGCAAGACCATCTAAAGCCACATTATAAACCTTAGGGGTTATTCCTAAAGATTTTGCTTTCTCATATTCAATATCTTTTAATTCGCGGCTCGAATTTGCAATGTGAGTAGTACCGTTTAACAAAGCCGCAACCCCGGTACCTGATCCTCCTCCCGTTACCTGGATCGAAACATTTGGATTAAGCTGCATATAAACTTCAGCCCATTTTTGGGAAAGATTGACCATTGTATCAGAACCTTTTACAGTAATAACAGCTTTTTCCACATCAGTCTTTTTCTTACAGCCCCAGAAGAAAATTAAAGTTACAGTTAATAATGCGGTAAGAACAAAATGAATTTTTCTTAACATATCCTCTCCTTTTTTTTAAATAACCTCAAAATATACATGAGAAATGACTATCGATTTTTAAGGGCATTATTAAATTATTGTTAACAATTACTATGGTAATCTAATAAATAGCTTCACGGATTCTTGCACTGATATAATCCATAACCCACACAACAAACGCAATCATTAAAATAATTAACCCTACTTCGTGCCACCTTGCCAAACCCTGGTATTGAATGAGCATAGTTCCTATCCCGCCTCCTCCAACAAGACCGATTACGGTTGCCATTCTAACATTTATATCCCATCTATAAATTGTAAATGACAAAAAAGGAAGAATTATTTGCGGAACAACACCATACCATACTATTTGTACTTTATTTGCGCCGGTTGCAGAAATAGCTTCCACCGGTCCCTGTTCTATATTCTCAATCGCTTCCGAATAGAGTTTAGCATTAGATGCAATAGTGTGTATGAATAAAGCAATCATTCCTGCAAAGGGACCAATTCCGACCCAAACTGAAAAAATGATCGCCCATATCAGCGGCTCAATTGATCTGACAAAGTTTAGTATTATTCTTAATACATAGTAAACAGCAAATGAAACTTTATTATCACGCATAAGATTTCGGGCAGTAAAAAAGCTTAAGAACAAAGTCGGCGGGATAGATATTAAAGTAGCAAGCAAAGCAATATAAATCGTCTCTATGATTGCAAACAAAGCATCATCAAAAATTCCCATTTCAGGTTGAAAGAGAGCACCGAATATCCTTTGTGCACCTTGTATTCCTTCACTGCTGAAGAGATCTACAAGAGAAAATTTAGTTACAATCCATCCTGCAATAAAAGTAATATTGAAGAGAAACCATCCGAAAATCTCAACCGTCCATTTGGTTGTTTTGTTGTCTTTTGCAATTCCAAAAAGTTTACATGATAAAGAGGTCTTTGTAGAAGCCCAGAATATTCCAACAACAATACTTATAATGAAAAGAATTCCAATATCCCCCCATGAAAAGGGCAACTCTCTCATCTCAAGAAAAAATTTGTAATATATTGCCCGTTTAAGAACTACAACTGAATAAAAAACAAAAAAGATATCGAGTAAAACTGCTTTAACAAAGTTAAACTTATCTTCCCTCTGCTTGTTCCTCTCAATTATTTTGTGAGGAAGAATTTCAATTTCCGGTTCAGCAATCATCTTATCTCTACCTCTTCAGCTTCTTCCCCGTAAATTGTTCTAAACCAGGTTTCGTTTATTTCTCCCGGGAGCCCCTCATAAATTATTTCTCCGGCTTTCAACGCAATCACCCTTGAAGCGTACTTTCTTACTAAACTAAGAAAATGAAGATTGCAAATAACAGTTGTCCCAAGATCTTTATTTATTTTTTCGAAATAATGCATAACAGAGTTGGATGTTGCAGGATCGAGAGATGCAACAGGTTCATCTGCAAGAAGAAGTTTTGGATTTTGCATGAGGCTTCTTGCAATCGCCACTCGTTGTTGTTGTCCCCCGCTTAGTGAATCTGCTCTAATCCTGGCTTTTTCAGTAATACCGACGGTTTCAAGATTCCTGTAAGCTTCATCAATAATTTCTTTATCAAATCTTTCAAGTATCGAATCAAAAGTAGAAATTGCACCGAGCTTTCCGCTAATCACGTTAGTAAGAACAGACCTTCTTCTTATAAGATTAAATTGTTGAAACACCATCCCTATCTGTGATTTAGCTCTCCTCAGTTGTTCCCCTTTAATATGGGTTATATCTTTTCCTAAAAATTTTACTGTGCCTGAAGTAGGCTCGATTAATCGGTTAATACATCTAAGAAGAGTAGATTTACCCGAACCGCTGAGACCGATAATTACAAGGAACTCACCTGGCTGAACAGAAAACGAAACTCCTTTTAAAGCGTGAGTTCCGTTGTTATAAATTTTATGCAGTTTTTTAACTTCGACTATCATTTCTTCACTAATTTTTCGAAAGATATCCCAAGAGCTTTAAGCATATTTCTTAACTTATCGTAATCCTTATCAGATGTGGGTATAAGCCCTACAACATCATAAATCTCGAACAATGCTTTTTGCCCTTCCTCGGTACTTACAAATTTTATAAGAGCATTTATTATCTTTTCTTTCATTCGTTCATCAATATCTTTTCTAAATACCAGTGGATCGTTCGGTATGTCTTCTGTAAATCCTATAATCTTAACCTTCTCTTCCACATCCGGGAATTGCTGCTTTACCCTCATTCTTGCATCAAGGATTTCATCTGTTCCCTGCCGTGGCGGAGCATAGTACGTTGCGCCGGCATCAACCTGCCTTTGATAAACCATAATAACAACATTATCATGTTTCATTGCAAAAACAGACTCGCTTGGTTTAACTCCCATCTTATCTAATTTTGCTTTTGGAAGGATAAAACCTGAAGTGGAAGATGGGTCAACATAGGCAATTGTCCTGTCCTGAATATCCTTTAAGCTATTAATTCCGGAATCAAATCTTGTTATAAACTGTCCCTTATAAGTAGTTTGATTACCATCTCTTACGATTCTTAGTTTAGCTTCAGCCCCGTATTTTTCATTAGCCATCAGGTAAGAAAAAGTATTTATACCTGCTATATCAGCTTTGCCTGTACCAAATGCTTCAACAACTGCTACAAAGCTTGCCGGAACTGCGGTAGTAAAATAATATCCTGTTTCTTCTTCAAGAAAATCTACTAATTCTTTTGCATTTGTTGTAATTCTTTCGGCATCTACAGAAGGAGTAAAGTATATTCTTACAGGATTAGTACGGGAACCGAGAGCACCCTCATTCAGCTCCCTGGCTGATAAAATAATTACAAATAATGTTATTGGCAACAGGTAAAGAAAGTATTTTAAGATTTTCATAGAAATCAGATATAGGTTATAGAAATATGCTAATAAGTTCAGTTTCCGGCAAACTCTAAAATAAAAAAGTAAGAAGAATTAACTTATTCTTAATAGATGAGGAAAGTAATTGCTCTATAATAATCGGGTTTTTCTCTCAAATCAGTCAGTCTCTGAAAAGAAAAAATAATTGTTTCTTCTATCAGAATCCGGAATGGAGCTTGAGCCAAGAATAATTGAAACAGGCTTCTTATCTGTTTCTTTCTCAATTATCAAATTCTTATCGCCATTTTCCCAGACTTCAGCAGTCTTATTAATATTAATTACAGAGCTATCTTCACAGGTAATCATCAGTTCAACAGGCGTTGGAATGGAACCGATCTTTTCAATTTCTATTTCCAGTTTGCTATTTTTATAAGAAGCATTTTTAATCGAAAGATCGGGGTATCCCTGCTCGAAAAACCAGGGTTTCCAGTACCAGCTTAAATCTTTACCACTTACTTCATTAAATGTAAAAAAGAAATCAAACGGGATTGGATGTTTTCCTTGCCATCTTTTAATATACTCCTGCAAACATTCAAGGAACAAATCTTTTCCTAAGGCACTGCACAGGTAATCATAAGCTAATGCAGGACGAAAATAAATTGAATATGCTCTAGTCCAATCTTTTAAGTGAAAGTTAGGTATCATCATCGGCATTTCCATTTCCTGCCCGGCAAATCTTTCATAAGCTCTGATCATTCTGAATTTCGGATCATACTTCCCTTCTTCTTCCTGGAAATCGAAAGGAAGAAATTCAGCCATTCCCTCTTCCATAAAAGAATATTTCTCTTCATTTATTCCTACGTAAAAAGGGAAATACTGGTGAGCAGTTTCATGCGAAGTAACATCTACGGCTCTGGATCTTGTCGGAGTGGAACCATCATTAATCATCATAGGAAATTCCATTCCACCTGAACCGTTAAAAATTGTTAATGATGGAAATGGAAAAGGTACAGCCGGGAGTGTATTTGAAAAATAATGGATTGCTTTTCTTGCAATGTCGGCAACTTCATAAAAATCTTCCGATTCTTCATTATAGACTGCTGCAATATAAGTTCTCCGGTTGGAATTATCATCTACAGCAAGGCTAACAGCATCCCACAAGTAATGGTCGCTCATTGCAAAAGTGAAATCGGTTACATTATTTGCTTTGTATTTCCAGGTATTGAGCTTTGAATCGTCTTTATAAATTTCTCCCGAATTAACTTCATCACTGGTTACAATGTTAATTATTGAATCAGATGAATGAGCTTTGTTATAACGTTCAAGATATTCAGGAGTTAAAATTTCTGCAGGGTTTTGAAGAATTCCGGTTGCCCAGACACCAAAGGTATTTGGAACACTTATTTCAACTTCATAATTAGAAAAGTCATTATAAAATTCCTGTTCGCCGTTATGAGCGAGCTTATCCCAACCATCAATATCATCATAAACTGCAACCTGGGGAAACCAATACCCGATAAAGAAAGAAGTTGAATCATAAGTACCCATCCTGGGATTTTTTCCAGCCGGGATTACAAAGTTCCAGTCAATTTTGAAATTCATCTGGGAACCAGGTGGAAGAGGCTCATAAAGTATAATTGTCATCAAAGTATTTTTTCTTTCAACAATATCACTGTTTCCAAGGTCTGCTTCTTTATTATTTACAAATAATTTTTCAATCTCCACACCGTTTGTAATTGCTTCCTTTGAAATTTTAACATTTCTCTCTGTTTCAGCTTTGTTCAAATCCTGGATTATGTTAAATACAATTTCATAAAGTGTATCGGGACTATTATTATAATAAACAATTTCCTCGCTGCCTTTTACTAAACGTGTTTTGGGTTCAACATCAACTTTAATTTTATAATCGGCAGAATTTTGCCAGTAATTTTCGCCGGGGTTACCGTCAAAAGATCTTGTACCATTATCATAAGCAACCAGCAGATCTCTTGAAATGAATAGCTTACTTTGAGAGTTACTTATGGATGGTAATACAAATAAGAATAGAATAATATTAAAAAAACTTTTTCCCATAGATTTTCGAAAAGATTTTTTATTCTTAAAAACTGTTAAAACAGTTATTGATTAATATGTTTCTGTTAAACCACACTTAAGGGTGTGTTGCCTAACTGATCCTTTATCAATTTATTGATCCTCTACGAGGATCATATTTTTAGGTTTTTATTCTGAGTTACAATAATTAAACATCTACGATGTTATTTAACAATAACAGACCTCGTAGAGCCTGCCTGACGGCAAGGCAGGGTCATATTATTGTAGAAAGATAAAGCCAACATATTATAAATCCTCGTAGAGGATTAACAGAAATTATTTCCTAATGTTATGCAACAGACCCTTAAGTCGTAGGTTAATAACAAGTAGATTCTGTTTCAACGCCTGTCTGCCGGTAAGGCAGGGTTTCCAAACAGCAGCGAATCAATTCTAATCGAAAAGCGAGTCTGTTTTACTTTTAAACCTTGATTTTCTAAAACGTCTGTAAGCTAAATCTGTAGCTTCTCTTCCACGCGGTGTTCTGTGAATAAATCCCTGCTGAATAAGGAATGGCTCATAGACTTCTTCAATTGTTCCGGGATCTTCATTAACTGCAACTGCTAAAGTTCCCAGACCTACAGGTCCACCGGCAAACTTTTCTATAATGGTAAGAATAATATCTTTATCCATTTCATCAAGCCCGAATTCATCCACATCGAGTGCTTTCAACGCTTTTCTTGATACTTCGATATCTATAGTTTTTTTATCTTCAAAATCTGCAAAGTCGCGGGTTCTTCTAAGAAGCCTGTTTGCAATTCTCGGAGTTCCGCGCGAACGTTTGGCAATTTCAAATGCTGCATCTTCTTTAATCTTTATTTTAAGAATCCGTGATGAACGGGTAACAATAGTTTCGAGAGTTTGGGAATCATAATAATCGAGACGAAACTTTATACCGAACCTGTCTCTTAAAGGAGAAGTAAGCATTCCTTCACGCGTTGTTGCACCGATTAAAGTGTATTTCGGAAGACTTATCTGAACCGATCTTGCATTAGGTCCGCTGTCAATCATAATATCGAGCTTGTAATCTTCCATTGCAGAGTAAAGATATTCTTCAATAACTGGACTTAACCGGTGTATCTCATCAATAAAAAGAACGGATTTTTCCTCAAGATTTGTCAGTATCCCGGCAAGGTCACCCGCTTTTTCCAGGACGGGACCTGAAGTAATTTTTAATTTGACTCCCATTTCGTTTGCAATAATATAAGCGAGTGTAGTTTTGCCAAGCCCGGGTGGACCTGTTAAAAGGGTATGATCTAAAGCATCGTTTCTTTTGCCGGCAGCAGAAATAAAAACATTAAGGTTATCGGTAATCTTAGTTTGACCGGCAAATTCTTTAAGAACCATCGGGCGAAGAGTTTGCTCATATTGCTTTTCTTCAACATTTATTTCTCCACTCAACGCTCCGGGTTTAGCCATAACTTTTAAGTAACAAGCTCTTTGCTTTTTATTTTAAGTTTGTGAATAACGGCAACCATACTTACCATTAATGTAATCATTATAAGAGTCGAAAAGACTGTATTTACAACATCAAAACTCCGACCGAATGCCTGAAATAATCCCGGGTTCCATGCGCTGCCGTATAAAATCATCAGATGAACAACATAAATTAGCAATGTATTTCTGCCAATCAAAATTATTATTCTCGGTATGGAATTAATCTCGATCGATAAGAAAGAAATTAACCCGTTCATCATAAGAACAAACCCTACCCGTAAACAAATTAACCCGTAGTAGGAATTGTACATATCGCGATCGCCGTAAAATATTTTTTCAATCCAGTTAATGGCAAAGAAAAGAGCTATAAAGACTATCCCCCAGATTGCAAGCAGCCTGCTAAACCTAAAGGTTTTGAAAACAAGAGGATTTTTTGCAAGGTAGCTGCCGAGTACTCCCCCAAATACAACATAACATGCCCACGGGAATAGTGGAAATATTGAACCCGTTCCCTGATAAAAATAACCTGCAACAGGCGAAGGAAGAAATTCAACCCAGTTGATGTTTGCAAAAAAAGGAAAAAGAAAAATGAAGGAAAAGCCTATTACGGTAAATACAACATAATCGGGAAGTTTTGTTCGTTCTGCTATGTAAGCGGACATAACAAGGAACAGCACACCAAAACCGATAAGCTGTAAAACATCCACTGCAAAAAATACTTTCCAGCTTTGTTCAGTTACAGAAGAAAAGTCAACTAAAGTAGCTGTAGGATATCTTAAAAGATAACCGAACCCGACAAGCAGAAGAAATCTCTTAATACCTTTTTTAACTCTCGGATTAGAATTGAACGGTTCATCTGTAAGTCTGAAAAGATAAGTAAAAACAGTTCCCGCAGTAAACATGAAGATCGGTGCAGTCATTCCACGCATAAAAAGCCATGCTGCAAAAAACGGTGATTCCAAAGTTCTGTGATCGGGGGCAAGAAGTACATCAACAGTGTGACCCTGAACCATCATAAGTACTGCAAAAGCACGCATCAGGTCTATAAAAATTATACGGTTTTTCTTTGAGCTTTGAGACATCTTAATAAATTTTGCCCGGAATAATTGGTTTAAAGATAATTAAATCAGTGGAATTTAGGAATTAAGTCTATTAAAAAAATCTTTCAAATATGCTTATTTCTACTTAATTCCGGAATTTCTCGGATGCGGGCAATTAAACGAATTTAGGATTTACGAATCGCGATTTACGAATTATGATTTTTGAATTACCCACTACCTTCAACTCCCTACTCCCTACCTCCCGCTTCCAGTTGATATAATTGAACATTTAACTTAAGTTAATGACAAGTAATTAATAACTCCCCGTTTCTTCTGAATTTGGGTGGGGAAAAGGGAAAAATGAAAAAAATAGTTGCCATAACATTTCTTTTTACAAATATCCTCTTTAGTCAGTGGGAGAATCAATATTATTCATCTGCTTTATATTCGATTACTCTTGTTGGAAAAAGTGAAGCATGGATAGCTGGTGAAGATTTTTCAATAATTAAATTATCAGATAATGACTATTTAGAAATTAAATATAGCGGCGATGTATCTAAAGATTTTCAATCTATCGCATTCTTTAATGAAAAAGCCGGGTTTGCCATTGGCACAAAAGGTTCAATTTACTTAACCGAAAATTCAGGTGAATATTGGAAGTTGCACAGCTCAATTACAGATTCTTTTCTTAAATCCGGTTTTGTAGTAAATGACAGTACAGGATGGATAGTCGGTTTTGGAGGCACAGTATTTAAAACTCAAAATCAAGGAGTAGATTGGGTCGCTATTTCTACAGGTTATAATTTAAATTTTCATTCTGTTTACTTCATAAATGACAGCACCGGCTGGATTGCCGGTGAAAATGGAATTATTCTGAAAACATCTGATGGCGGGCAAATCTGGTACCCACAAAATGGTAATACAAATTACGACCTACAATCTATATATTTTGTTGATAGTATGTTGGGATGGTGTGTTGGTACCTACGGTACAATTTTAATTACTGAGAACGGAGGAGAAGAATGGATCGCCCGGGAAAGCCACTCCGAAGGAAGCTTAAATTCTGTATTCTTTATAGATGAAAGACAGGGTGTGGCAGTTGGTAGCTTTGGAACGATAATTAGAACTTCTGATGGCGGAAATAACTGGACCCCTAAGGAAAGCGGAATAACTATTAATTTGTATTCAATAGCTATGTACAGTCGGGATACAGCTTATTGTGTTGGTGGTAATGCAGCAGTACTTAAGACAATTGACGGAGGTGAAAATTGGGTAAATATAAATCCGAGAATAAATAATATTCATTTATTCGATGCTTTCTTTATTGATTCAAATACCGGCTGGGCTGTAGGACAGAACGGCACTATTCTTAACACTACTAACGGAGGCAGACAATGGTTTCCTCAAATAAGTAATACTGATAAGGATTTAACCTCTGTTTATTTTATAAAGTCAAATGGGTGGGCGGTTGGCGGCGGCGAAATAATTTTAAAGACTTCAGATGGCGGAAAAACCTGGTCATACCAAAATGGCACAAGTAATTTTTATTCCAGTTCCGTCTTCTTTATAAATAAAAATGTTGGCTGGATAACCTCTGATATATCAAAGGTTAAAAAAACTTTAGACGGAGGTAAAACCTGGTCGGAAAAATTTATAGAACCATATAATGTTTTTACTGCAGATTTTACTTCTATTTTCTTTTTGAATGAAAATAACGGTTGGGTGTTAGGTTCAAATCAGTTTAATCAGGGCACTGTATATAAGACAAATGATGGTGGAACAAATTGGACCTTAGTTTATAAAAGTACCGAATATACGTTAAATGAAATCTTTTTCACTAATAATCAAAAAGGATGGATGATAGGAAACATTCCTTATGATGATGCAATAGTACTAACTACAGATAATGGAGGAGCCGGCTGGACAACTGCCGCTTATCTCAAAAACTATTCAATCTCTTCAATCTGTTTTATAGATTCATTGGAAGGATATTTATGCGGGGCTAATGGCAAAATATTAAAATCTATTGATGGGGGATATAACTGGGCTGAATTGGAAAGCGGGACTAATCAGTGGTTAAGTTCCATCAACTTTATTGACAGGAACAACGGTTGGGTTGTTGGAGATCATACGGTTATTTTAAAAACAACAAACGGAGGAACTACTTTGGCTGCTGAAGAAAATTTCACCAGAGAAAGTTTAGATTTCTCGCTATTCCAAAATTATCCTAATCCTTTTAACTCAAGTACAATCATTAAATATAAACTACCGGTAGAAAGTAATGTGAAACTGAATATTTACAATTTGCTGGGACAAAAAGTTTCAACTCTGACTGATGAAAATAAAAGTGCAGGGACCCATGAAATTGAATTTGATTGTTCCGATTTACCAAGCGGAGTTTACTTCTTCCGTATTGAAGCTGGAAACTTTGCTGATGCAAAGAAGTTAATACTTATAAAGTAATTATTTGTAAGGTTGCAGATTTCCGCCCGTCCTTCATTTTGGCGGACAAGTAGATTTTACGATTAACTTCCCTCTTTGCACTATGCTCTTTGCCGCTTCACATTTCCCATTATCCCATAGTCCCATTACTCTCCCTTTCCAGTTGATATAATTGAACATTTAGCTTAAGTTAATAATAAGTAATTAATAACTCCCCGTTTCTTCTGAATTTGGGTGGGGAAAAAGGGAAAAATGAATAATGGGACTTTCCATATAACACTTTTTAATATCAGGAGTGATATGCAGAATAAAGTTATGCATACAATCGCCAAAGCCAATTATTTTGTCGGTATATTGCGTTATAAGGCTGAGTGTTATGCAGAAGTCATTCTGTATAAATTAATAGTTATGCCATATTAAATTTATTCTAACTAGATATGATAAATGAAATAAAAAGAATCTTTGAACTATTACAAAATCCTGACTTTAATATCTCGATTGAAGAAATTCGTCAGAAGTATGGTGATACATATTTAAAATCTCAAGACGAAATCAATAAATTAACTTACGAGTTCTATAAAAATTCAAAATTCATCCCCAAAATGACTTGTATGTATCCCAATTGTAAGGGAAATGCAATTAATTCGCATTCTATCCAAAAAGCTTTGTTAACTCGACTGGCAGATGAAACTAATCATATTATAATGTTCATTAAAGAATTTTCACATAAAAACAGACCATCGGCTAAAGCAGAAAGAATTGGAATTGAAAAGGACGCAACAACATTTCCAGGACTATGTAACTTTCACGATTCACAACTTTTTGAAGAAATTGAAAAAAAAGTAATTGATATTGAAGATTTATATCACCACTTTCTCGTATCATATAGAGCGGTTCTGAAAGAAAATTATTCTAAAAAAAGTTCGCATCAACGGTTTAAGAATTTAACTGAATATGCCTTAAGTAATCCAACTACTGATGAATTTGTAATTTCTATAATGATTGCAATTACACGTAGTTATTTTCTCGGGATGTCATATACTAACGATGTAAAAACTCTTCTGGATACTTCATTGTTAGACAAAAATTATGATTCTGAATTATTATTTGGTGGTAGAATAACACCTAAATTTCTTCCACTATATTTATCATCAATGTTTACTCCTTCATATGATTTCGACGGAGTAAATATCAACAATTTTAATAATCCAAATGAATCGCCAAATTATTTTATTCTTAGTATCCTTCCTGCGAATTCTCAGACTTATGTTTTTTACAGTATGTTAAAAAAGCAAGAATCTAAATTGGGAAATATTTTCCAAAAATTAGAGAGTTTGAATGATGAAGACTTTCTTCATTATTTATCCGAGTTATTTCTAAAGTACGCGGAAAATTTTGTTTTATCACCCTATTATTGGGACAAATTTTCTGAAGATAAAAAATCATTGATGTTAAAATTCTTTAATGATACTACACATAATCCCAAAATTAAATATAATCCAAAGTTGCATAACATTTTTGAATTCATAGAATGAGTAAGAATTTGTGTAACATTCAAATGGCATAACATCTTTAATCCGTCAAAATTTATCCACCTTTGGTGGAGCCGGACAAGCAAGTAAAAAAGTCAATAGGGAAAAAAAGAAAATAAATAACCCTGGCAAAAAAAGTTTTTACAAAATTGTTAATTGTTCATTTTTAATTAATCATTCTCGTTCTGGGCTGCCTGACTTGGCTTGCCAAGGCAAGACAGGCGGGTTAAGCACAAGACCGTTAGGCATTTTCAAAAAGTGAGGTAATCAATGAAAAAATATTATCTTCTTTTTTTTGTTATTATTTCTTTCTTATCTGGTTGTTCAGATAATGTATTATCATCAGAAGATCAATTCGATTCGTCTATTAATGGAAAGAGTATAAGAATCAATAAAAATCATCAATTTATACTTGAGCTAGATTTAAATGCAGACGCTGGATATTGTTGGGATTATTCAATTGGTGATACAACAGTTTTAAGAATAGATAGTACAAGTTATAGACCGAAGAGTGGTAATTGGAATCAATGTGGTGGAGTTACTATAGAAACTTTTTATTTCTGTGGCATAAAAAAAGGTAATTGTGAAGTTAATTTGTTTGAACATCGAGTTTGGGAAAGTAATATTAAACCTATTAACACTATTCAGTTTAATGTAATTGTTAAATAAAATTTTTGTTATTACGTATTATTAATAAAAATGCCTAACCTCTTTAATCTGTCAAAATTTATCCACCTTTGGTGGAGCCGGACAAGTAAGTAAAAAGTCCCGCCTTCACTTTGTCGGATAAACAAGTGGATAATCTGGAAGGGATAGATTAGAGGATAAGAGATATTCAAATTTGAAATTTTATGCAAAATATTATACGTTTATTTGCAAAATATAAAAACGGAGTACTTATGCATAAAATAGAATTAAAGAAAGACATTCAATCTATGGTTGATAAAATAGAAGTACTTGAAGATATAAAATCAGCAGAAGCACAAATTAGTCAGAGGACGGAAATTTCTCACCGGGAAGTAAAGGAAAAATTTGCCAGGAAATCTTAAGTATGAAAATATCCTTTGGACTATTCTGACTTTCTTAATCCGTTCAATATAATATGATACATCTTATTATCCTTGCCGGTCATACATTCGATTGATGCCTTGACAAATTTATTTTCTTCATCTTCCAATTCCAAAGCATCTTGATAATCAATGTACTCGTAACCATTATAAGTGACGATCATCTCAAAAAATAGCCTTATCGTTCTGCCATTTAATTCTAAATACGGGTGAAGAGCAATTAGCTCACACATATAATATGCTATCTTACGGGCAAATTCTTCTTTAGGTTTATCACCATAATTTTTCAAGTAGTTATCATTTCCAAATTTATTAAAAATTTCTTGTGATGTTTGTTCAAGATATTTTACCTGACAAAATGTTGAATAGCCCTTGGAAATATTTACATTTCTGTATTTCCCTGCAAAGTTATAAAGTTTATTAAAAGTCTTTCTGTGAAGTTCTATAAAATATTTTTCATTGAAGACAGTATCTTTAGATAATCTCTTATGAAAATACTCATAACCTTTAAGCAAAAGTTTCCTTTCTTCCTTTTCAAGAAGTTCTAAATTTCGAATGTTGAGCTTGTTAACCGGGATGTTTGTATTTTCGTAGTAAATATTATCTTGGTTTTGGGAGTACTTAGATATTAATTTTTCGTTATAGATTTACCTCGTTTGCGGGTATCTGTTTTTCCGCGTTGAATCTTATGTCCTTCAATTTTTGAAGAAATTTTAACTGCCTTTTGAGCCTTGTTTAATGAAAATTTTGGTTTGTTCATTCTCATATATTTATCTCTTTCTATTAATTAATATAATAAAAAGTCAGGGAACTTACCTATAGTTTTTCCTTACCCCACCTTCGAGCTTAAATAAAGAACAACATAAATAAATGTGAAAAAGACAAAGACAGCCCCGGTTATAAATGGGAAAGCGTGACCGAAGAACTGGAAAGAGAAACCGCCCCACAAGGGTCCTAATACTCTTGCGAGCGCTGCAATTGATTGGTTTATGCCAAGTACAGCTCCCTGCTCATTATCAGGAGTAATTTTGGAAAGCAGGCTTAGTGAAGTCGGTATGAGAAGTCCCGTTCCAAGTGTAAGCAGACCCGAAGCAACACCAAGCGTAACATAACCTGTGCAGAAAGGAACATAAGCTAAAGCGATAAAAAGTATAAATGTTCCGAAAGAAATAATTGTTACATCTTTATAATGCTTGGTTAAAATATGGATGATACCCGTTTGAGCAATTGCGGAGAAAATACCCATTATGCCGAACAATGTTCCTATTTGTAAATCGCTTAAATGAAACTGCTTGTACCCCAAAAGAGCAAAAGTACCGAATATATTTGCCATCGAAAAAGTAACAACGAAAAAAATAATAATAACAATCCCGATCGAAGGTCTTTTCAGCACATCTGTAAAAGCAGAAAAATTAAAAAGTTTATGACGACGTCCTTCAGTTTTTTCTCTTAAACTTTCAGGTAGTAAAAACCAGGTTACAAGAAATGCAGTAAATGAAAATGAAGCTCCGGCAAAACCAATAATATGAATCCCGTAATTTGAGAGAAATCCGCCGATCAAAGGACCGAAAACAAAACCGAGGGCGAATGCCGCACCGATAAGCCCCATGCCTTTCGACCTGTTCTCTTTAGTAGTTATATCAGCAATGTAAGCCTGCGCTACAGAAATGCTGCTTCCGCCAAGCCCGGCTACTATCCTGGAAATAAGCAGCACGCCATAAGAATTAGTAAAAGCAAAAATAAGATAGCTTGAAGCTGAAAGGAGAAGACAAAGAACGATGATCGGTTTTCTTCCGCGCCTGTCGGAAATACGACCGAAGTATGGATTAAAAATGAATTGAACAAGTGAAAATACTGCAACCAGTACTCCTATTTCAAAATCGGAAGCATTAAAATGTTTGCTCGCAATTGTCGGCAGCACCGGAATTAAAATACCGAAACCAATCAGGTCTATAAACACAGCAGTAAAAATCAGCAATAAAGATGTACGATTCTTCAAGAAAACCTTTCGATTCTGTTTAGAAAAATGAGTTTTAAATATAAGAAGAAATGTTTGAAGTTAACTCTTAATAACTTTCGTAAGGGAATTAAAACCATTTTAACGATTTTAATTGACTGTATTTTTTTCTTTTAGGCAAAAGGGATAGACCTACTTGATAATAGTTTTAAAGTATGGTTATTATACATTATTTTTTAGCTAATCAAAATTTCTAAAATTTAATTAGGTCGACTAAGGCAATATATTTTGTCAATAGCAAAGCGTGCGATAAGAAACTCTACGATACAAGGTATCATACTGGCATCCATCAGCTTGTGCGTTACCTCTCTTGCTCTTGAACTCGCAGTACGTATCCATCGTGGAAAAGTATTTCAGTTCCAATCTTCGACCGCAGAGTCCAAAAACAGAGTTGGACGCATGGAATATCATTCCATGCTTGGCTGGATTCCGAAACCAGGTCGATTCAGTAGTGACTGGACTTCGAAAGTTGATTCATTTGGCATCCGCAGCAACGGCAGATCGATCCCGACTGAAGGTCAACCTATTCTTACAGTCGGAGATTCATTCACATTTGGAGATGAGGTAGAAGATAGTGAGACATGGCCTTCCCATCTGGAAGAAATCCTTAACAAGCACGTGCTCAACGCAAGCGTTGGCGCTTACGGAATTGATCAGGCTTTTCTACGGGCTAAACTTCTTCTTGATAAGTACGACCCCGATGTCGTGATTTTGTCGTTCATTTCTAACGACATCAATCGAACCGAATATTCGTACTACCCTTATGGGCGGGGATGGAAACCTTATTTCAAGTATAAGGACAGTACTTTGGTTTTACAAAACGTTCCTGTTCCACAAGAGCTCTCATCCCGTAAGTTTCAAACCTTGCGTCATATTTTGGGTTACAGTTTTCTCGCTGACTTTGTCCTCGATAGAGTCGCACCTCAATGGTGGCATGATTTCCCTGTCACTAAGCGAATCCACAACGATGGCGAAAATGTATGCCTTGCCCTGCTCGTTCGTTTGAATCAGCTCATAAAAAGGCGGGGAGGCAAATTCATCGCTATCCCTTTGGCGACAAATGGACGTATTGGAGACAACGAACGACTTCTGAGTCTTATCAAACGTGCGAGAGAAAAAGGCGTCGAGGTTTTAGACCTTTCAGCAGATATGCTAAAACTGCAGCCTAGTCAATTTCAGAGTCTATTTATGCCAAGTGGGCACTACTCTCCAGCAATGAACCGTTTTGTTGCAGAGCATATTGCAGCATTCTTACGCGAAAGAGGGATTCGACCCCCTCCGAACAAGTCTCTAACCGTTTGGTGAATTTCAGAGGTTATTTAACAGGATAGGTAATTTCTTTTAGTTTGTTAAACCTGCTAAACCGGAAAACTTCAAACCCTCTCGGTTCTATATCTGCAATCAGAAGCGGCTTCTCTCTGTATAAATTAATTTCAGATGAATATTTTTTCAGAGTTTCATTTGTATCATCAAAAGCTTGGATCATATTTGTACGGTCGGAACTTGGCAGGTACTTATCAATTGAGCTTTTGTAATTTGGAAGCAGCGGAAGAACGACGTATTCACTTCCTCTGTCTGTTGAACTTTTATAAACCCACGTCGGGATATAAGATATATTTGAAATATAAATAGCTGTGCTGCGGAAATTTCTTGTTATTTCAATATTCAGTATTGCACCGGCATCAGAGTAGCGCCATCTCTGGTTTGAAAAAAAATTACCCAAAGAGTAAGCTACAAACCCGGTATCAAGCCTTCCATCGTTTGTTTTGAAAAACTGCACCGGCTCCAATACGTGCGGATGCCCACCAATTATAATGTCTGCTCCAAAAGAGATAGTCTTCAAAACAACTTCTCTCTGGTAAGCAACGGGTTCTCTTTTATATTCTTCACCAAAATGATAATGAACAAGAACAACATCAGCTCCAAGCTTTCTTGCTTTTTCTATATCCGATTTTATTAAATCAAAATCAATAAGGTTTATCAAATAAGATTTCTCTTTCGGTACAGGAATACCATTTGTTCCATAAGTGTAAGCAAGAAATGCAATTTTAATTCCTTTGATATCAATAACTCTTACCTGATCCCTATCTTCCTTTGAAGTAAAAGTTCCGTTATATAAAAGATGATTTTTTTTTAACTGTTCAATCGTGCGCAGAAGCCCGGCTTCTCCTTTATCCAAAGAATGATTATTTGACGTAGTTATCAAATGAAAACCTGCATTATAAAGTGCAGTTATATAATCATCGGGAGTATTAAAGAAAGGATATCCCGAATAACCTTCCGACTTCCCTGCTGTTACTGTTTCAAGGTTTCCAAAAACAAAATCGGATTCACCAAAATATTTTTTTACTTCCCTGTAGACAGGATTAAAATCAAAGCTGTCTTTATCTACTCTTGCATAATTATATTGTATCGAATGACACATTAAATCCCCTACGACAGAAATTCTTGCTGTGACCACAGAATCTTTTCCCAAATATCCAAAGCAATATGAATATGCCAGGCTGCAAATAAAAGTTATGTACAGAATTAGTTTCATATAAGAAGTTTTTATGAAGTTGTTAAGGAATAATCTCAATTGAATTATCGAAAAGATGCAATTAAATATTTCTTTATGCAAATCGGGAATTTGAGATAACACTAATATTGCATAATAAAAAAGGCTGAATTAAAAAACTTAATTCAGCCTTAACTTTAGAACCCGGTAATTAATTTAACTGCCGGATTTAGCTGCTTTTCTTTCAGCTTTTACATTTTGTATATCTTTTCGGACATCCTGAGCGAGTTTTCTCAGATCACTCAGCCCTTTCCTTACTCTAGTACCTGCAGCAGCCTGACCTCTTTCATAGAATTTTTGGAAATCGATCTCCAGCTCTTTGACTGCATTTACTAGGTCCTGGTATCTGTTCATATTATTCCTCCTTTATATTGGTTTGAGAAAAATGTTATTTAAAGTCTATCTTCACACTTCGATAGACAGGTTCTCCAGAACTATTTCTGCAATATCTTTTACTGAAACCTCACCTGATTTTTCAAGATGTTTTACGCCGTCATTCAGCATAGTCATACAGAATGGACACGCAGAAGCAATAGTATCGGCACCTGTGCCGAGAGCTTCTTTTGTTCTTTCAACATTTATTTTACCCCCTTCTTCATCTTCAAGGAACATTCTTCCTCCGCCTGCTCCACAGCAGAATCCTTTACTTCTGTTTCTTTCCATCTCTACTAAATCAAAACCGTTGATATTATTTAATAACTCTCTCGGAGGATCGTAAACATCATTATACCTGCCGAGATAGCATGAATCGTGATAAGTTGCCTTCGTTCCGGCACTTTCATCCTTAAGCTTTATTCTACCTTCGTCAATCAGTTCATTTATAAATTGCGTGTGATGTTTAACTTCATAATTACCGCCAAACTGTTTATACTCATTGTTTAAAGAATGAAAACAGTGAGGGCATGAAGTAACTATCTTCTTAACTCCGTACCTATTCAAAGTCCCAATATTTTCCTGAATCAGCATTTGTGCAATATATTCATTTCCGAGTCTCCTGGCTGTATCGCCGTTGCATTTTTCTTCAAAGCCCAGAATTCTGAAATTAACATCTGCTTTTTGCATTAAGGTTGAAAAAGCCCTCGAGACTTTTTTATACCTGTCATCATAAGAACCTGCACAGCCGACCCAAAATAATACTTCACAATTTGAATCTTCTGCCATTGTTTTAATACCGAGTCCTTCCGCCCAGTTTGCTCTGTCAGCATGATTAAAAGCCCATGGTGTAAAATTGGTTTCAAGACTTTTGAATACATTACTAAGGTTTGGATGAAACTGTGATTCAGTTAGAACAAGATTTCTCCGCATATCAACGATCGAATCAACATGTTCGATCATTACCGGGCATTCCTGCACACAAGCCATGCAGGTTGTGCATTCCCAGAGTTCCATATCAGATATGTAATCGTGCACAAGAGTTTTTTCAAAAACCTCACCTGATGTTACACCATTTACCAGAAGAGGTGCTTTATCTTTAGTTCTTCTACGTATATCAACAATAATTTTCCTCGGTGATAAAGATTTCCCAACAGTAGCCGCCGGACAAGAATCAGTGCACCTCCCACATTCCGTACATGAATAACCATCTAAAATTTGTTTCCAGGAAAGCTGTTCAATATCGGCGGCGCCATAAGCTTCAAGAGTTTCATCTTCCAGGTTGATTGGTTTCAGTGTTCTTTTTTCTTCAAGATTGGCAAAAAAAGTATTAGGAACTGAAGTAAGAACATGCAGGTGTTTTGAATAGGGCAAATAATTAAGAAAACCGAAAATCACGACAATATGTGCCCACCAGAAAAATTCATAAAAGGAATTGGCACCACCGGGGCTGCTGTATAATATTCCCGCAAAGTATTGTGAAACGGGTCTTACTTCATATTCGCCTAAAATAAAATTTTGCCTGGCAACAAGAGAAATATTCTCTCCCAGCATAAAGACACAAACTAATATTATCATCACTAAAATGAATGTAGCATCTAGTTTGCCGGTTTTATCTACTTCGAGCCGCGGGATATGCAGGATGAACCTTCTGTATAAAGCATATAAACAGGAAGCAATTACAAGAACTGAAAAAATATCCTGGATAAAAGTTGTAGCCGAATAAAGCATACCCGTAAAACTGAGAGTAAAAGGAGAATAAAAACCCTGAATAATAGCTTCAATAACTGCAAATAAAAACAATATAAACCCCCAGAAAATAATTAAATGTAAAATGCCAGCTTTAGGATCTCGCAATAGTTTTGTTTGTGCAAACGCGATCACCCACACTCTTTTAAGTCTTTCGCCGATTTTATCAAATCTGTTATCCTTCTTTTTGGCAACGAGCATATAGTGAACAAGATTCCTGCAACTCCAAATAAAAAATAAAATCGATACAAGGAAGAAAAGGATGAAGATGATATTTTTTAATTCCATTTCATATCCTTATATGCAGAACATTTTTTGTATAGACTTTATTCCGCTTTCCTGTTTTTTACTCCAAAATAAATTGTTGAAGCTGCAAATGTTTTTACAACCATCCAGATTGAAAAAACTGCAGCACCGGATTCTATCGCCGATTGAAAATTCCTTAAATAAAATGAATACAAAAAGAGAGTACCTGAAATCAGGATAATTATATTCGCTAAAAACATAGCAGAAATTACAACAATGTAAGACCTGTTCATTTCAATTATATAGCCAGCTACAAATGCAGCAAGAGGAAAAGCAAGTAGATACCCTCCGGTCGGGCCGAACAAACGCGCAAACCCGATAGCTCCGTCTGGTATAGCCGCAAAAACAGGAAGCCCTATAACACCAAGAAAAAGATAAAGTAGTTGACTGTAAGCCCCTTTCCTGGCACCCAAAAAAGCTCCCGATAAAAGTACAGCCATTGTCTGCAAAGTAAAGGGAACAGGTTTTACAGGGATTGCAATTTGCGCTGAAATTGCAGTTAAAATCGTAAAGGATAAAACCCAGACAAATTTGTTTTCAGCAACTTTTTGAATGAATACCCTAAACGACAAGTTTTTTACAGCCTGACTCATAAACATACTTTCCTTTAATTAAAATTTATAACAAAACTTCGATCTTATTATTTTGATTTTTCGCAAGAAATATGAAACCCCGGTATTTAAAACTCTTAAAATCCTGAGCAAGAACAATACGCAAAGATGAATTTGGGTCTACAAAGCCACAAACTGTAATTACGATAACATCATTTTCTATTGTTAAAAAACGAAAATCTTCGCTCATCTATATCTAATATGCTCATTAAAGTTAGAAAAGTCAAGAATTTAGCTTGTTTTCAAACTTTTTATTAATTGTCAATTTTGTATTGAATTTTGACTTATTAAACTAAATATTTAAATGATATGTAAGTTTTTGTAACACTGTAACTTATCTTTGTTTTAATTCCACTATTTCACTATTTTTTGGAACATAGAAGATAAAGATCATTATGGATTTTTTTTTCTTTGTAAATAGATTTAACTGCTCTTCTGTTTAATTTATAAGTGAAGAGTAAACTATGAGATACCTTCTTGTAATACCTTCAATAGACATTAAAAACGGCAAAACTGTTCGTGTTGTTCAGGGTATACCTGAACTCGATTGCTACGAATATGGCAGCAATCCGGTTGAAATGGCAAAAATATGGCGGGCAGAAAATGCAAAGCTTCTTCATATTGTTGATTATGATGGGGCAAGAGACCACTCAAGAGTAAACTATCCTATTGTTGAAGAAATCTGTTCATCTGTAATTATTCCTGTAGAATTTGCAGGAGGTATCCGCAACATTGATGACGCAAAGCAAATTATGGATACCGGAATATGCCGTTTAGTAATAAGCACTATGGCAATAGAAAATCCTGATGAATTTAAAAAAGTTCTTGAATTCTTTGGCCCGACAAAGATATGTATAAACCTTGACATATTGGATGAGGAAATTGTAATTAGAGGCAGGAGAAAAAAAACCGGGATTTACTATACTGAATTTGCTAAAAAAATGACAGAGCTTGGCGTTGAAAGGTTTATTGTAACAGATATCGGAAGAAACGGTGTTATGTCCGGTCCTAATCTTGAAATTACTAAACAGATTGCTTTGATTACAGGACAAAAAGTTACTCATTCGGGTGGTGTGAGAAATAAAGATGAGCTGCTGGACATTCAGAACCTAATGCCTTTAGGAATTGATTCTGTTATTGTTGGAAGAGCATTATATGAAAACAGGTTTCCCTGTCAGAAACTCTGGCGCGTTGCAGAATCGGGCATATTTAATTGAGGTAATTAATGAAAGATAAAAAGCAGACTATACGTAGCAGTTTCTGGGCTAACATATTCAATTATCCTGCTGAGAAAACGAATCTAAAGAAATCTCTTCAATCAATTCCTCTTTTTAACGGATTAACTGGAAGAGATCTTTCCATCCTTATGAATATTATTCACCACAGGAACTATCTTCCCGGTGAATATATTTTTTACCAGGGAGACCCCGGCATAGGACTGTATGTTATAAGTAACGGAGAAGTAATTATTCAAAGAACCAGTGAAAGTGGAGAGGTTGTTCCTCTTGCAACATTTGTTCAGGGGGATTTTTTCGGAGAACTTGCTCTTGTAGACGGTGAAAAAAGATCGGCTTCTGCAATTGCCAAAACAGATTGCCGTCTTGCCGTAATTTTTAAGCCGGACTTAGATGAATTTATTGAAGCCTATCCACGTAAAGGTATTAAAATTCTCCAGGGAATTTCGCAGGTAGTCGCTGTTCGCCTTAGAAAACTTAATGAAGATCATTTTGCACTACAAAATAAACATCGAGAAAACTCGGAGACAAATTATGGAACCTGAAATAAAAAAAATATTAGTCCCAATAGATTTTTCCGATTATTCCAAAAGCTCCTTAAAGTATGCCGTGAACTTTGCAAGGAACTTCAATGCTTCTTTGATACTTGTTTATGTTATAGAGCCGGTTATTTATCCACCTGATTTTAGTATGGGTCAGATTGCCATTCCTACCGCAGGTCTTGAAATGGATAAGAGAGCAAAAGAAGAATTGGATAAGCTTGCACAAAAGGAAATTTCTTCCGATGTAAACGTTCGGAAAATTATTAAAACCGGGAAACCTTTTGTAGAAATAATCGAAACAGCTTCTGAGGAAAATGTTGATTTGATAATTATTGCTACTCACGGTCATACCGGTGTTGAACAAATACTTTTCGGAAGCACGGCTGAAAAAGTTGTAAGGAAAGCCCCCTGCCCTGTGCTTACATTACGAGAGCCAGCAAAGGGATTCAGGTTTAAGGAAGAAATGAAGAAGGAGTAATTGGAAACAGTGAGGCTGTGAGACTTTGAGACAGGGAGACTCTGTGACTTTGAGAATTGGGGAACGATTGAGATGGAGGAATTTTTATATTTCTTTGAGAGAATAAAATTAATATTAATTATAAAATTTGGGGTAAAAATTGAAAATCAGGACTCACAGAGAACCTGAAGTTTACAAAATGTCCTTTGCTGCATCAATGAAAATCTTTAATCTTTCAAAATCTTTTCCAAAAGAAGAAACTTATTCTTTAACAGATCAAATACGAAGATCATCAAGATCGGTTTGTTCAAATATTGCTGAAGCTTTTCGTAAAAGAAGATATGAAAAATCATTTATATCAAAATTAAATGATTCTGAGGGAGAAGCTGCAGAAACACAAACATGGTTAGAATTTTCTTTGGAATGTAATTACATCAACAGAAATGATTATGACTTGTTAATAAATGAATATGAAAATGTTTTAGGTAAATTGGTTATAATGTCTAATCAACCTGAAAAGTGGTCTATTTAAATTATTTTCTCAAGTCACAAAGTCTCATAGTCTCAAAGTCTCACTCTTCAGTTTTCGTCAATTCTTCCTGTCAATCACAAAATCGACAAGAGCTTCAAGAGCAATTTTGCTTTGTGAATCGGGAAAAATCTTTAGTGTTTGCTTTGCTTTTTCTGAATAGAAATGTGCTTTATCGAGAGCGTAATTAATTCCATCGTTCCTTCGCACAAAATCTATAATTTCCCTAACGCTGTCTTTATTATTTCCATTCTTTATCATCTTTCTTATGCTCGAAGCTTCGCCGTTGGAAACATGATTTAAGGAATAAATTAATGGAAGAGTAATCTTCTTTTCTTTAATATCTCCACCAACAGGCTTTCCGATAAGCTTTGCTTTCCCTTCATAGTCAAGAATGTCGTCTCTTATCTGGAATGCAATTCCGATCGATTCACCAAAATGTCTCATTGCTTTGTGATATTCAGAATTATCCGAAGCGCTTAATGCACCAATCTCACAGCAGGTTTCAAGCAAAGATGCCGTTTTATCAGAAATAACTTTAAAGTAAGTCTCTTCATCAATATCTAGTTTTCTTGTCTTCTGTATCTGGAGGAGCTCACCTTCAGACATGCGTTTAACAGTATTGGTAATTGTGCCGAGGAAATCAAAATCTTTTCCTTCAATTGCAATCATCAAGCCTCGCGAAAGGAGGTAATCTCCCATCAAAACAGCAGCTTTATTCTTAAAGATTTTATTGACAGACCAGAAACCTCTTCTTTTATCAGCATTATCCACAACATCGTCATGAACTAATGTGGCAGTGTGTAGAAGTTCGACCAGAACTGCCCCCCTGTAAGTTCTGTCATTTACTCCGCCTGCCACTTTCGCAGAGAGAAGTACAAGGAGCGGTCTTATCTTTTTACCCTTCTGCCTGATTATATAACGGGCTATCAGGTCAACCAGTCCGACCCTGGATTTCATCGAATCTTTAAATAATTCGTTGAACCTGTTAAGCTCTGTTTTTATGGGTTTGCTTATTTCGGAAAGATCTCTGCGGGTCAATTTTTACTTTGAGAAAGTTTTGAAACTAATATACTTATTTCGTATAAGATAACCAATGGAACAGCCAGAACCATCTGGGAAACGGGGTCGGTGCCGGGTGTTAAAAAAGCTGCGAGAACCATTATTATTACAATAGCATGCTTACGGTATTTTTTCATAAAGCCGGGAGTTAAGATACCAAGTTTTGTTAAAAAAAAGGAAATCATAGGTAATTCAAATACAAACCCAGCAGCTAACATTACACTAATAATAATTGACATATATTCATCTATAGCAAACTGATTTTTTATAATTTCAGTTCCGAATTGTGCAGCAAATTTTAGAGCTAAAGGAAGCATAGCAAAATAAGCAAATACAATTCCGGCAAGAAAGCAAACGGAAGAAAAGATTACAATCCATACAATGTATCTACGTTCTTTTTTTCTAAGGGCAGGAGCAATAAATTTCCACAATTGATAAAACAGGTTTGGCAGGCTTAATATAATCCCTCCAATTATCGCCACCTGGAAATATAGAAATAGCTGTCCGAAAGGTCTCAGGTTTTGTAGCTCAGCTCCCGAATCACGTGCAGGTCTCAAAAGAATAACTTCTACCAAAAAATCTATAAAAATCCAGCAGACTATTGCGCCAACTACCAACCCGATAAGAGCATAAATAATTCTCCATCTTAGTTCTTCGAGATGCTCAAGGAAAGTCATTTCCTTTTCAAGTTCTTCCTCTTTATGATCTTCAGTTTGCATACTTTTAGCTCCCGGCGGCAAGAAAAGAATTTATTTTATTAATTTAAATCTGCATATAGTGGAAATCCGGAGCAGAGCTGTTTAACATCATGCCGAATCTTTTCAAGTTTGTTAGCATCATCAAAGTTATTAATAGCATCATTCATAAAATCGGCTATCAATTTCATTTCATTTTCTTTCATACCTCTTGTTGTAACTGCCGGTGTCCCAATCCTGATTCCGCTCGTAACAAATGGGCTTCTCTGGTCAAAGGGCACCATATTCTTATTAACAGTAATGCCTGCTTTTTCTAATGAATTCTCAGCCTGCTTGCCGGTTATATTCTTATTTGTTAAATCAATCAGCATAAGATGATTATCTGTACCACCTGAAACAATATCAAAACCAAACTCAGAAAGTTTTGCAGAAAGTGTTTTTGCATTTTTTATTATTTGCTTAGTGTAAGTTTCAAATGAATCTTCGAGTGCTTCACCAAAAGCGACTGCTTTAGCCATAATTATATGCATTAATGGTCCTCCCTGTATACCCGGCATAACCATACCGTCAATAAGTTCCGACATCATTTTAGTGCGATCGCCTTTTGGTGTTTTAATTCTGAAAGGATTCTCATAATCTCTGCCCATAAGAATGATTCCGCCTCTTGGACCTCTTAAAGTTTTATGAGTCGTAGAAGTCACAACATCACAATATTTCAGCGGATTATCAAGTAATCCTTTAGCAATTAAACCGGCGGGATGTGCCATATCACAAACAAGGAAAGCTCCGACTTTATCGGCAATTTCTCTAAACTTAGCATAGTCCCACTCTCGCGGGTAAGCACTGGCTCCTGTAATAATTAATTTAGGTTTTTCTTTCTCGGTTATATCTTTTATTACGTTATAATCCAGGGTCCTGGTTTCCTTATTTAATGTATATCCTATCGCCTGATACAACTGACCTGAAAAGTTAACAGGGGAACCGTGTGTTAAATGACCCCCATGAGCAAGACTTAGTCCTAAAAATTTTTCACCCGGCTTAAGAAGAGTCATGAATACAGCCATATTAGCCTGTGATCCACTATGTGGCTGTACATTTACATATTCCGCATCAAAAAGTTTTTTTAATCTTTCCCTTGCCAGATTTTCAGCAACGTCAACATATTCGCATCCTCCATAATATCTTTTACCGGGATAACCTTCAGCATATTTATTAGTCAGGACACTCCCTGCTGCTTCGAGAACAGCGGGGCTCACAAAATTTTCCGATGCAATTAGTTCAAGCTTTTCCTGTTGGCGTTTGGTTTCAAGATTTAATACATCAAAGATTTCTTTATCATTTTTTAAGTGTGTGTACATAATCCTACTTAAAGTTTTTTTGGAAATTGTGATTGAAATTTAAGCTTAATTCATGATGTTATGAAATGAGTATAAAATAAAAAGGTTCCAGAAAGTTTATTCTGAAACCTTTTATTTAAAGAATAGCTGAAATAATCATTAGGGTACTGTAATACTTTTTCCTATCCAGCCATAACAATTACCTATAATAGGAATGCTCTGTCCTGATTTTAACCCTCTAAAGAAATAATCCTCCTGAGAAGGAACAGATCCTGAAAGAGCAGATATTCTTTCCTGTGCCTGAGTTACTGTCGGGTCCATATTTTTTGCTCTTCTATAAGTATCTACAGCAAGCAGATAAACTAATTTATCTTCAAATTCAAACCCGCAGCTTCTTGCCGCCTGCTCGTATAAATTCCCGATATAATAAATCGGCAAACCCCAGTTGTTCCCAGCGTCGCTTGCTTTCTCAAACTGGCTTCGTGCTGCTGCAAGCTGTCCCCTGTCTCTGTATACAATACCAAGATTTAAATAGTGTTCCTTTTTATCAGGCTCGAGCTGAATTAATTTTTTATATGCATCTTCTGCTTTGCTTAGCTGTTCATTCTTATGATATGCAGAAGCTAATTGAGTCCAATAGCTTGATGACTCCGGATTTTTAGATACAAGAAATTCAAGCGCCGCAATTGCTTCGGCATATCTGCTTGCCTTTAAAGCTGTAGAGCCATATTTCCATGCTTTCTCAACATTCTCATGATCCAGATCCCAGGTTTTCTTTAATATGTCAACCAGTTCGTCAATATTTTCAACCAGGGTTTCCAGTTCCTGCTGCCATTGCGGATTATCGGGTTCCTTTTCGCTAAGGTAATTATATAAATCTAATGCTTTTTGTTTGTAATCATTAGAGCCATCATCCATGTTGGCTTTATATAATTTTCCCAGCCTGTCGTAGTAATAAGTCAAAGTATTGGAATCATATTGGATAGCTGTTTCATATTCTTTGATAACTGTTTCAGCATCCAGACCAAGCCAGGTTTCTGAAATAAAAGCTTTCTTTGCCTGGAAATAACCTTTTGCATCGGGATAGTATTCTTCTGCCAGATTGTATAAATAAATAGTAGTATCTTCAATTACTTTGATTTCATCTTCAGAAAGATCTGAAGAATCATGAAGATACCAAAGCGCGTCTTCCATCTTATAATAAATCCATTTTGCAAACTTCTTCTTATCTAATTCAAGTACAGTCCAGCCGTAAGGAAGAGCACTTTTATAATCTTTATTCTTATGATATTCTGAGAATAAACTGTATTGAGTGAGCAACTTCATAGAATCAACAGGAGCATCAGAATTTTGAGCCGATATAACGCCTGTGATCACCAATAAATTGAATAAGAATATTTTAACGAATCGCTTCAAGGTAGCCTCTAATCAATATAAATAATAAAATTAATTTTCCCTTCTAACAAACCAGAGTTCACCAAAACTAATACCTAAAGATAACCTGATAACATTTTCTTTAATTAAATTAAAATCAGTAGTTCCTCTTATTGCATAAAGAATTCCTATATCCAGAGTATTATCGTTACTAATCGGCAATGAAAAGCCACCTGTAACTGAGTATTGATTAATTCCTTCATTATTGACCGAATATTGTGTTTCTTCAAAGCTTAAACCTGTACGCCAGATTATTTGTTCCCAGAAAGAATTACCAGGATCTTTTTCAGGTTTGTATTCAAATCCAAGACTAACTTTCTGAAAATTACGTAATTCCGGACGCTTAAAACCATTGATTTTATAATCAGACCAAGGTTGAAAGGTATAATCTAAACTTAACAAATATTCATTATTAAAAACAGTATTTAGCCCTAGCGAAAGCCTGAAGGGAACACCTGCTTTAGCCTTTCCGTAACTAACAGTATCGATACCTGATGATGAAGTTGCTGTTAATATGGAATCAATATTTAAATTACCCAGGTAGCTTATTGAACCACCAAATCTGAAATCAGTGATACTTCCTGAATCGATTAAAGAACTGAAATCCGGGCTAATAAAACCAAATGTTACACCAACGCCATCAGGTCTAAAAACATTTTCGTATTCGGCAAAAGAGCTACCCGCTTCCAAAAAATCTATCCTGGATTTATACTTTAAGTTTCCAAAATAATAGTCAACTGAACCTCCAAGTACCAAATCAAAAGGAAGTTTATAAGAAGTGCCGAGGAACAACTTCGTTAAACCTCCTGAACCCTGGTAAGTCAATTTATACGGGTCATCTGTATAGAATGTTTGTTCCACATTATAACTCACATTGGAAAAAGGTACTAAGCCCGCCGCTATTCCTATCCCATATAACTGACTTGCCGGAAAAGCAATTGTTAACCCGGAAAATTCAGTTTCTGCTACATAACCGCTATTGCTATTATCCGATAAAAACATACCGTTATAATATAATCCGAATTCAATTCTGCTTTTACTTAGTTTATACCATCCGGCAGGATTTAATGAATTAATAAAATTCTCATCTGCTACAGATACTCCGAGTTGCCCCATTCCTAATCTTCTGGCTGAATAAGAATGTTCAACATCTCCGAGCCCGATTCTTGTATATGATGAACCGTTCTGTCCATAATATACCGGAGACACAATCATAAAGACTACCGCAATTATTAAAAATTTTTTCATCATTTTTTTACTGTATAAGTTATTTTCAGTAAGGGACGGTCACTTAGATTAGCAGAGTTACTTCCTTTTATCGCTATGAGTTCAGCCCCTGCCAAAGGACTGCCGGTAGTAAGAAGTAAACCGTTGTTATTATTTCTTATCCACTCTCTTACAAAAGCTGTTATATTTCCACTATACTGATTTCCACTTCTCGATAAGCTTGCAACCGTGGAAGATATACTATCAGTGTTAGTACTATCGTATAAAAAGTATGCATCAACAGCATCTGAATAATCAGTTCCGACAAATGTTTCCAGTGTATCAATATTCAATACTAATTCCGCATTATTTACAACTGCATCTTTCGGGAATTCCTGCAGATTAAAAAACAATTTTGAAACTACAACATACCCTGACCTTAGAGGAATATTTCCACCGGACACAGTTGGAACCTCACCCACTACAATACTTAGATCAGAACTGCTATAAAATTCCACTGTATCAACATATACTCCCGATTTTTCTATAACTACAGAGATAACCGGGTAATCGGTAAGGCTTGATGTAAGCGCCTGGTATCCTAAAATCTTTTCAGTACCTGGTGTTGGAATAAGATAAACTCCATTTTGTGATGGTAAACTTGTATCGGCAACCACTGCCAGCCAATCCCGGATCAATTCATTTTTTATAGTAACATAAGTTGTAGTGTCTGTAATCTCTTTTTGAATTGAAATATCTTCGCCATCATATAAGAAGCCCGATAAGCTGTCTTCGGAAAAATCGGAAGCCCATTCTGAATTAACTTTATGAACTGTAAAATCAAATGGTGCTAAAGTATCGCCGAAAGAATAAGTCTTATAAAACTCCATTACAGCACTTACAACAGTTATACTATCCTCAAGAATATCGCTAAGTATGGAATCATCTAATGAAATATTATATGAAATCAGGATTGAAGCCTCAATATCTTTACTTTTTCCTAAAAGCAACCTGTTTGAAGAACCCAGGCTAACAACATCGTGAAAGTATGATGATCCCTGCGCAATTGAATCATCAGCAGAATTAATATTTTTCAAATCCACTAAATCATTACCAAGAATATTAATGCCGATGGAGGTAGGTGCATCGCTGCAGCTAATTATGAACAATGCAGCAAATAATATAATCACACTGTTTTTTATCACTTATTTTCTCCGGAAATATCTTTTTGTATAAACCTGCATGCATCTAAAAAATTACCGGCAACAAAAGTGGGAATTTTATTGAGTTTTTGCAATGTATAAAAACTTTCATTGCCATAGCCCGTTTTCACTAGTATCGTTTTAACTCCGGCATTCATTCCGCATTCTATATCAGATACAGAATCACCGATTAAATAAGAACCTTTTAAATCTATATTAAAATTATCTGCAGCTTTAAAGACCATGTCCGGTGCCGGTTTCCTGCATGCACATTCCTCTGCAGTATTAAAATCGGGATGAGAAGGACAATAATAAAACGCATCTATCTGAACATTAAATTGCCTGAGAATATCATTTATTTTTTTATTTACCAGTTCAACTTCTGCCTTTGTTATTAAGCCTCTTCCAATCCCAGATTGATTTGAAATAACAATAAGTTTTAAGTTAAGATCGTTTTTTAATAATGAAAGGGCTTCTCCGGTGCCGGAGTAAAGTTTAACTTTTTCGGGATCGCCTAAATAACCGGGGTCTTCGTTAAGCGTGCCGTCTCTGTCGAGAAATACTGCACAAGTGGACATCAATTATTGCTATTCAAAATCTTTTTGTAGAGGTCTATGTATTTTTTTGCAGATGAATTCCAGCTGAAATCAGACTTCATACCATTACGCATTATTTTTGCCCAGGTCTTTTTATCCTCGTAAAGCTTAACGGCTTTTTTTACTTCTTTAAGAAGCTCTTTCCCTTCGTATTTCTTAAAGACAAATCCATTCCCTTCACCATTCTTTTCATTAAAGCTAATTACAGTATCAGCCAAACCTCCTGTCTCCCTTACCACAGGAACAGTTCCATAAACCAGAGAATACATCTGGTTCAAGCCGCAAGGCTCATACCTGGAAGGCATTAAGAAAATATCCGCCCCTCCCTCGATGAGATGAGCTAATTCATCATTAAAACCGAGATAAGTTGCAAATTTGTCCCTGTATTTATGGCTCATTTTTTCAAAGAAAGTGTGATACTTCCTGTCACCGGTTCCTAAAAGAACCATTTGTATGTTAAGCTTCATCAGGTCGGGAAAAACTTCACTTATTAAATCCACTCCTTTTATATTATATAACCTGGAAACAATTCCAATGATTGGAACTTCTTCGTCATATTTAAATCCAAACTTCTTAGCGAGCTCCTCTTTATTAACTAATTTAGCTTCCAGGTTCTTTGAAGAATATTTCTTTGGAAGATGATTGTCTTTTTCAGGATTCCATACCCGTGTATCAATCCCGTTAACAATTCCATATAAATCATTTTTCCTTTTTGCAAGTAGAGGTTTTAGCCCCTCGCTTAATTCATTATCGGTTCTTATTTCATTTGCATAAGTTTCACTTACTGTATTTATTACATCGGAGAACATTAATCCTGCTTTAAGAAAATTCATCTTCCCATCCCTCAGCACTCCTTTATCTGTGTTTAGTGATTTTGGAAGTGATGTTTTATCAAATACAGTTTTCGGAAATTCTCCCTGGTAAGCGAGGTTGTGGATTGTAAAAAGTGTTTTAAATTTTGAAAATACCGGGTCGTCTTTGTAGACGGTTTTTAAATAAGCCGGGATTAAGCCTGTTTGCCATTCATTACAATGAATAATATCGGGAATCCACCCTAATTTTGATATCAATTCAAAAACAGAAAGATTAAGAAGTATAAATCTTTCGTCATTATCAGGATAATCCTTCCCGGTATTCTGGTCCATGTACAGGCTGTTCCTGCTTCCAAAATATTCGTGATTATCAAGGAAATATATTTGTACTCTTACTTTCTGACCGGGTAAAAAACAGGACTTCAATGAAAAGACAACATCCTTATCGCCAATTTTAACAGTTAGGTCTTTTAACCTTACGACTTCATGTATCTTGAATTTCCTGTCGTCAACTGCACCGTATTTAGGAACTACGATACGAACTTCATGCCCAACTTCAGCAAGCATCTGGGGAAGAGCTGCGGACACATCGGCTAACCCGCCTGTCTTTACAAAAGGGACAACTTCCGAAGTAACAAATAGGATTTTTAGCTTTTTCGAAGACATTTCTTATGCAAAATTTATTTTTTATTTATGCAATTTACTAAAATATAGGTAGTTTCTCAAAATTATTATATTATAGGCTTTTACAGAGTGGAGATAAGGAATAAGATTCAGGAATCTTTTAGTAATCTTCAATAAGCTTTATATTTAATTATTATAAACATTTTTTTTATCTGATGAAGAGTTTAATCCTTTTTATTGCTTTTATGTGTCCGCTTGTTTTTTATTCCTGCGGCGCCTCAACGGCTGACAGATACTCAGATGACGAGGAAAAAATAAAAGAGAAGGAAATAGAAGAAGTCAAAGAAGATTTTGACTTTACACCCTACCAGACAAAACTCGAAATTCCTGAAAAAAAAATTAATTTACCATCACATTCAAAGAACCAGGACGTATGGTATGATTATGACGAAAAAAATATTGATACCCTGTCATCTTCCCAAAAAATAGTTAGTAAGCTGAATGGCTACCGTGTTCTAATATTTACGACCGATAATCTTGACGAAGCAAATAATATGCGTTCAGAAATATACTTTAAGACAACAGAAAAGCAGGTATATGTTACTTTCGACCCTCCTTTTTATAAAGTTGCTGTCGGCGATTTTACAAATTATTCTGATGCAAAAAATTTGAGCTTTAAGTTAAAACAGCTGGGTTACGCAGAAGCAAGAGTTGTAAATGAAACAATAAATATTTTTGAGTGATGAAAATAATCCTCGCTTATCCAGCCCAGATAATCACAGTAAACACTAACGGGAAAAACTACAAAAGAGGCAAAGAGCTTAACAACATTTCGGCGGTTGAAAATCATTCCTTAATAATTGAAGAAGGACTAATAAAAGATATAATCCCCAACTCTTCAACCAAAATATCTTCAGGCGATAAAGTAATAGATGTTAAAGACAAAGTCGTTCTTCCCGGTTTAATAGAATGTCACACACACACGGCTTTTGCCGGTTCACGTTCAGATGAATTCAGAAGAAGACTTTCGGGAGAAAGTTACGAGGAGATTGCGAAAAGTGGAGGAGGAATAAACTCTACTGTTAAAGCTGTCAGAAATTCGAGTGTTGAAGAATTAATTAGTCTGCTGATCCCGAGAGTAAATTATTTTATTTCCCAGGGAATAACATCTCTTGAAATAAAAAGCGGTTACGGACTCGATTATGAAAACGAGCTAAAGCTGCTTCAGGCTATAAATTATATTAAAGATATTTTTCCTGTCGATATTGTTCCGACTTTTCTCGGAGCTCACACTTTCCCTCCGGAATTTAATAATGATCACGAAAGCTATATTGAACTCCTGACAAACAAACTTATTCCATATATATCATTACATAAACTTGCTAAGTACTGCGATGCATTTTGTGAGAGTACGGCTTTCTCAGCTTCTGAAATTGAAAGAATTTTTATTAAGGCAAAAGAATCGGGGATGGGATTGAAACTTCATACAGAGCAATTCAACAACATCGGTGGAATTGATTTAGCTCTAAAACATAGTGTTACAAGTGCCGATCATCTTGAAGTGTTGGAGGAGTCAAAATTAAATACGCTGGCAAATTCTGAAATAGTTTGCACGCTTTTGCCGGGCGTTTCATTCTTCCTCAACAATCAATATGCCCCCGCAAGAAAACTTATTGATAACAATGCAATAATAGCTCTCGCTACAGATTACAATCCCGGCTCTTCTCATATTGCTAATCTTAATTTTATTATGAGTCTTGCAGCTATAAAAACGGGAATGACTATTGAGGAAACGATAAGCGCTGTAACAATAAATGCAGCAAAAGCAATAGGATTAAACGAAATAACAGGCAGCATCGAAATAAATAAACAGGCAGACTTTGCAGTCTTCGATACTTATAATTATTCAGATATAGTTTATAATATAGGTAAGAACCTGAATTGTATGACAATAAAAAAGGGAGAAATAATTTATTCAACAATATTGAATAACACTGATAAGACGGGTATTGACTGATCCGTGTTAATCAGTTAAATCTGTGTCATCCGTGTTCTATTTTTTCATAATTATTGAAAACCAATATGAAAATCATCGAATGCGTTCCCAACTTTAGTGAAGGGAAAAATGAAAATACTTTTGCTGCTATTAAGCTTGCTTTAGAAAAGACTGGTGGTGTTAAGCTTCTTAACCTGGAACCTGATGCAGATTATAACCGTGTCGTTGTCACTATGGCAGGAGATGAAAACGGAATTCTCGAAGGTGCTGTAAATGCCTGCAAAGCTGCTGCCGAAAATATTGACATGACAACTCATAAAGGTGAACATCCCAGGCTTGGTGCAATCGATGTTGTTCCTTTTGTGCCCGTTAAAAATTCAACTATGGAAGATTGTATAAAGATTGCAGAAAAATTTGGTGAGAGAATTTCAAAAGAACTCGGTGTACCTGTTTATTTGTATGAAGAAGCGGCAAGAAAACCGGAAAGAAAAAGTCTTTCCGATATAAGAAAAGGAGAATATGAAGGACTTGAAGAGAAACTGAAAGATCCTGAATGGGCTCCCGATTATGGCGAAGCAAAATTTAATCCTAAGCTTGGTGCAATTGTTACCGGTGCAAGATTTTTTCTTATCGCTTACAATGTTAATATAAAATCAACAGATGTTAATATTGCTAAAGAGATCGCTGAAATACTGCGTGAGTCCGGACGAGCTAAAAGAGATGACCAGGGAAATGTTATAAAGGTTAACGGCAAAACAGTGAAAGAACCGGGAAGACTACAGCATGTGAAAGGAATGGGAGTTTCTCTTGAAAAGCATAATATCACGCAGGTTTCTATGAATCTTACAAATTATAATATTACACCGCTTCACATTGCGTTTGAAGAAGTAAAAAAGGAAGCCGCACGATTGGGTGCTGAAGTTAATGGAAGCGAGATCGTTGGACTTGTACCTCTCGAAGCAATTCTTAAAGCCGGAAGGTTTTATTCGGGGGATGAAATTACTGATGAAAAAGAATTAGTCGATCTTGCAATTGAAAAACTGGGACTAAGTTCTTTGAATACTTTTGTAAAAGAAGAAAAGATTATTGATTATATGATTTGAATGATTTGGCACACTGGTTTTTAATATATCTTTATAGTCAATAAAAATTTAAGAGATGCCGGATCAAGTCCGGCATGACAAAAGATAGGAAATATTATGAACACATCAGCAACAATTAAAAATTATCTTGACGAACTTTCCTCGAACTCCCCTACTCCGGGCGGAGGAAATGTTTCTGCATTTTGCGGAGCCCTTGCATGCAGCCTGGGAATGATGGTTTGCAATCTTACAATCGGTAAAAAAAAGTATGCAGAAGTTGAGAATGAGATGAAAGAAATTTCAATCAGGCTTGAGAGTAATAAAAATGATTTTCTAACTCTTGCCGATGAAGACAATAAAGCTTTTGAACAGGTTATAGAAGCATTCAGGCTGCCGAAAGAAACTGAAGAGGAAAAGAAATTAAGAAATACGAGGATTGAAACTGCAACTATCCAGGCTGCTGCTGTTCCATCAAAAGTGATTGAAACCTGTCGTTTAGTAATTCCTTTTATAAAAACAATTGCTTACAAAGGGAACCAGAATTCTGTATCAGATGCAGGAGTGGCTGTAGCTTTGCTTAAAACTGCTTCTGAAGGTGCTTACCTGAATGTGATGATAAACTGCTCCTCACTATCCAACAAGACTTATGCAGCAGAATTTCTTAAAAAATCTGAAATAACTTTTAACGAAGTTAAAATGGAGGCTGAAGGGGTTCTGGTTCAAATTAAAAAGACACTTCAAGTTTTTAAATAGACGGTGCCGGGTAATTAAACGAATTTTGGATTTACGAATTACGATTTTTGAATTAACCACTACCTCCAACTCCCCGTGCCCACTTCCATTTGAAATAGTTGAACATTTAATTTAACTTTATATCAGGCAATTAAATAACTCCCCGTTTCTTCTGAATTTGGGTGGGGAAAAGTGATAATATGAATAATGGGACTTTCATATAATGGAAATATTGACGCTCTGCTTCCCTATGCAATTACAAAAAACGCCAATGAACTAAAGGTTGATATATGAGAATTTTCTTAATGAAATATGTTATTGAAGTTGAAATTTTTGTTACCTTATAAAGGTATGTATTTGAAGAAATTAGAGAATGAAACAGGCTTTTTAAGCGGTCGGTATTTTAGAAAACAATTTTTATAATAACGACTGAATTGAAGATCGCCAATTCAGTATAAGTAATAGTTAGGCATAAAAGTTAATTAAAAGGGAGTTATTTATGTTCCCAAGAATAATACCAGTATTTATTTCTTCACCAAACGATGTTACACTTGAAAGAAAAAAAGTTAAAAGTGTACTAAGTGATTTATCACAAATTCTCGAACGAATTTTTGGATTTGTTTTAACACCTGTAAGTTGGGAAGAATTTCGTTCTTTTGCCGCTGAGAAAAAAATCCAAGAAACGATTAACAAAAATTTAGAAAAAAGTTTTTTGTTTATAGGCATATTAGGAAAAAGGTACGGTACAATACATGATGATGGTAAATCTTCTACTCATCAAGAATTTGATTTCGCTATTTCATTGAAACATAAAATAGAAATATTAGTGTATAAAAAAATCTCGAATGAAAATTATGCTGATGCTGAAGATATCCAACAAATTCATTTACTAAATCAACTAATAAAAGAAATAAAAAAGGAAGAAATACTTTACAAATCTTATACAGAAATAAATGAATTCCAAGAGTGTGTTCTTTTAGGTATTCTAGAAACTGTCCTTGAAATGATAGTTGAAGCTAAAAGAAGAGATTTATTAAATAAATTTTTTTTATTTGGAAAAAGTAGATCTCAACGAGAAGTATCTGTTCTAATGGGATATCCTTCAATCCATAGTCAATATGGTAAAATGCACGAAAAAACATTTAACTGGCAAGAAAGGTTAGTACCTAATGTTGTATATGAAGATTTTCGAGCAATTAGAAAAATTGAATCTGTTCTAAATTGTATTGGAGTTACGGACCATAAAGCTGTGACAACATACTATAGTGATTTGCAAGAACCGGGAAATAGAATATGGTTATGTTTACCTCGAAACAAAATAGCCCAACAGAAATTAGCACTTTTTAAAGATCGCGTATTTTTTAAATTTAGAGGAAATAATTTTAAAAGCAGACATCTTTGCTGGTTCCCTCCAAATCAAAAAACTATTAAAATAAGATCACCACTATACAAATATTTATCTTATCAACGCTCCAGTAAAAAGACTGTTTGGAGACCAAGTTATGGAAACAATCTAGCACGTGATTATGCAATTTTAGCACGATTTAAAAATGATATAGAATCAAAAGGACATGGCACTGATAACTTTTATCATTATTTTTTTGCTGGTATTAGAGGTTTAGGCACCTGGGGTGTCGGTTGGTACATTGATGAATGTTATGATGATCTAATTAATATTACAGATAAATATGGGGATGGTGACGTTCAATTAATATTTGAAGTTACCTATTTACGATATAGAATTAAAGATGTTAAAAACGTTACGAATATGGATCAAAATTATTTTGAACTTCACAATTCAGAAGAGTATATAAAGCAACATATTAAACAAGAAGCTTAAAAATATGCCTAACCTCTTTAATCCGTCAAAATTTATCCACCTTGGGTGGAGCCGGACAAGTAAGTAAAAAGTCAAGAGTATAAAAGAGAAAATAATTTTCCTGTTCGATCCAGTGAAGTAAAGTTCTTTGAAAACTTGATCTACAAATATTTCTTTTTTCAGCCAGAGGCTGATGAGCCTTTGGCTCAAAACAACTATCATTGCCGTAATATCGATAAGGCAATGACAGACCAAACCTTCCCGAAACAAGTTCGGGACAGCATTTAGGAATTTACCGACAAGTGAAAGTATAAGGTTGATTTATTAAATTAGAAGGACTATATTTGGTCTAAAAAAGGATTGATTATGAAATTAAGTGAATCTGTAAAATCAATAAGTTATTTAAAAGCCAATGCTGCAGATTTAATAAATAATATTAACAAGAATCAAAAAACTTTTGTTATTACTCAGAATGGGGAGGCAAAAGTAGTAGTGCAAGACATAAAGCTATATGAAAAAACACAAGATACTCTTTCAATGTTAAAATTATTAGCAATGACTAATGAAGAAAATCCAAATGCAAAAGGAATCAAAGAAACTTTTAGCGACCTTCGTAAAGAGCTTAACCAAAAGTAATAATGAAATATAAAGTAATTATTGACCCACTAGCTAAAGAGGATTTGAGAGAGATATTTTTTTATGTCTCACTAAATGATTCATTAGAAATTGCAAACAAACTTCTTGATAAAATTGAGGAAACCAGCTATAAATTAGAAAAATTCCCCTATAGAGGACATATTCCTGAAGAATTAAGAACTACCGGTATAAAAAGATATTTAGAAATTCATTATAAGCCATATCGAATTATATATGAAATTAAAAAAGACAAAATTTATATTCATTCAGTCCTAGATGGGAGAAGAAATGTCCAAGAAATATTAAGTATTAGAATATTAAAATAATCCACAATACAACCTCTTTAATCCCTCAAATTTATCCACCTTTGGTGGAGCCGGACAAGTAAGTAAAAAGCCAAGAGGATAAAAATAATCCGACTTCAAAAAGTTTTGCCTGTCTGCCGACAATGCAGGCAAAAAAAAAAGTTCTTTGAAAAAGGTGTAACAAGTCCCGGTGGTATTTTGGTTAGTAATAAACTATTGAACGGGGTAAAAGATTAAAAAAACATTTAATCAATACTGCTAAGACATAATATGAATTACACACTTGAATTTGTATTCTTGCTTTTCTATTATTAAAGAAAAAAAATCTGGAGAATTTATTGGATTCAAAAAATATAATTCAAAATGCACTAAATCTAAGCCCAGCAGAGAGACTTTTTATAATAGAAACGCTCTCTAAAAGTTTAAGTGAACCAGATAAAGAAATTGAAAAGTACTGGAAAGAGGAAGTTGAAAAAAGGTATGAAGCATTTCTTAGTGGAAAAGTTAAAAGTATTCCATACGATGAAATCTTGAAGAAATGAATGTAAAATTTCTTGAGCCAGCACTAATAGAATATCAAGAAGCTATTGATTTTTATAATCTGCAAAGTGAGGATTAGGAGATAAATTTATTATTGAGGTAGATAGAACAATATCAATTATAAGGAATTATCCAGAGAGTTTTACTGAATATACTAAGCATACAAGAAAAGCAGTTGTAAATGTTTTTCCTTATAATATAATTTATACTCTTCACAAAAATTTTATTGAAATACTTACAATAGCTCATCAACACAGAAAACCTCATTATTGGTTTAATAGAGAATTCTAAAAAGCAGTATAACCTGTTTAATCCGTCAAATTTATCCACCTTTGGTGGAGCCGGACAAGTAAGTAAAAAGTCAATAGGGACAGAAAGAAAATAAAAATCGCTGGCAAAAAAGTTTTGCCTGTCTGCAGACAAGGCAGGTTCTGGGCTGCCTGCCTTGGCTTGCCAAGGCAAGACAGGCGAGTTAAGCACAACACAGTTATACAGTTCGAAAAAAAGTGACATTGAAATTTTCATCAGATATGAATACATTTGAATGTAAACCAACGATAAAAATTCAGAGGTAATTATATGTCCAAAACCATAACTCTTCGTTTAAGCGAAGAAAGCTATAAAGTTTACAGAAAATTGGCTGATAGAGATAATAGACCAATTTCAAATTTTATTGAGACTGCTGTTAAAAGATTCATCGAGCATAATGTCTATGTAGATGAATTCGAGATGGAAGAAATACGAAATAACAAGGAACTCAATAAAAGTTTAAAACGTGGTTTTTCAGATATGAAATCAAAAAAGGGACGGTTAGTTGCCTAATTACGAAATCTTTGAAACTGATGAGTTTCTAAAGAAGATTAATAAATTAGCTAACCAAAAAAAATCCTTCATTGAGAAAAAGCTTCTGCAATATATTTATCCCCAATTAAAAGAAGAACCACATTACGGAAATAATATCAAAAAGCTCGTAGGTTATAAACCAGAAACTTGGCGATATAGAATCGGTAAATTTAGATTATTTTATGTAATAGATGAGAATGAAAAAATAATTTATATTCTATCAATAGACTTGAGGAAAGACGCTTACTAAATATTTAAAAACGGTAGAACAAGCAACTCTCCGAAGGAGTCCTTCGGACAACCCGGCTCCGCCAAAGGCGGACAGGCTGCTTTTTTTTCTCGTGGGCTTTAAAGTTTATTTTTTCTCCTTCAAAACAAAATTCACATCAGTCACCGTCCACCTCGGTTTTAGATTAAGAGTATCGCTGTTGTAATAACTGCTGAAAATTATAATAGCAGGATTTTAAAATCTCCTCTTTAAGTAAATTGAAACCTACCTCTTAATAAATACGAATTGCCCTCCTTCATCGTTTGTATCTTTTATTGACTGAAGCTGGGGAGTTTGTTCCGAGTTATTTGCAACCGCAACTCTGAAATCATTAAAGAGCTGAGATGCGTCGATATATTTTTTATTGTTCTCCCGCAATGCTTTTATAAGATAATAAGTAAAAATAGAGTGCCCGTCTTTACCGGCATCCATCACTTCTTCAAGTCCGCCGGAAGTAAGTGCAAGACGAGCCTGCTTGCGATATACTTCCTTGTAGTATTTCTCCATGTTATTAGGATCGAACGGAACTGACTCATTCGAAGAGCCTCTGAAAATATCTCCGGCAAAACAAGCATCCGTAATCAGGAAAGTATGTTTAGCAGGGATGCCACCGAGAAAAGTTTTTATATCGCTGTTGGAGATATAGTCAGCTACGGAATTTGAACTAGCGTCAACCGGAACCCAATAACCTTTGTTCAGTATCCTGCTATACTGACCATGCCCGGAATAAAATATAAGCAGGTTATCTTCAGTTGTAAGATTATTAACCAGCCATTCAAATTTTTGTATTATACCTTTTCGCGTTGCTTCCATATCGTAGAGAGTTACAACCGAATCAAACTCATACTCAGATTTTAACAGTTCGGCGATTCCCTTTGCATCGTTAACGGCATTGTTGAGCGGATGCCAGTAGCCCGAATAGGAATTTATCCCGACAACGAAAGCAAAATACCTTCCCGCTGAAAGCATCTCTTCGGGAGTTCTTGAAATAATAAATGTATCAACCTTGACGGAATTTAAACTGTTCTTAGCCTGAACGATCAGTTTATTATCACCTAAATTAAGACTCATCTCAATTAAAAAACTGCCACCAGGACCAAGTTCAGCTTTCCTGTTATTCACAAGAACTTCTTTAACTCCCGCATCGTCTACTGCAGTGCCTTTTACTGTTATAAGCTCCTTTTTACTAACAATCTTTATTCCCCGCATAACCGGGGGTTCTATGATAGAAATAATCGTACCCGCCGCCGGGGTAGGCACCAGCACACTGAATTGTTTTTCGGTTGACATACCTTTGTTATTAATCGCTGTTATCCTTATCTCATTCAGCCCTGGATTGAGAGAAAGATTAAAGTAATATCCCCCGGAAGAAAGCTTATCAGCTATATTATCATTTACAGTTACCCGTTCAATTCCATATTCATCGACAACATTTAAGTGCACTGCTATCATAGCTTCTTTGTGAACTATGTTCCCGTTTTCATAACCTGAAGGTTCAATTATTATCACCTGCGGCGGATTTACTTTTGTTATTTTAACTTCAGGTCGGTTGATTTCAGTTATTAATCCTTCCAGGTTTGAAACTTTCCTGGAAGCATCGGTAAGATTCGGATTGTTTTTCAAAGCAAGTTGATAAAGATCGATTGCATTTTTATAAGTACTGACCGCGCCGTCCTTATCGCCCTGCTTGTATTTTTCCCTGGCTTTGTCTTCCGTCTCAACTGCCTGTGCGTAATAAAGCGAAGATTGAATTGCAATACTACTTTTATCCTGTTCGAGTGCAGCCTGTTCCTCCGAAGAGAGTTGAATATCCATTTCTTCCGTAACATTCAATGCAAGATCCTTCACAACCTGCAACAGGTTATCGAGATCATCCGTCATTTCTTCTGCTTTTAGAGTCAACCCTGTTTCGGTTTCAACAATCCGCAAATCCACTCTAATCTGTTCTCCAAAGAAATTCATAAAACTCCCGAGCAGCAAAGTCTGCGCACCGAGCAGCTTACCGATTTTTTGAGCAGTCGATTGATCGAAAACTCCTGTTTGCTGAAGCTTCAGTTCGTCAATAACGTCATTCAGTCTTTCCCGTTCAACTACTTTGAAAGCCTTGATATTCGTCAGTTCGGTGATCAGCATATCGGCGATGCCTTTGCTGAGAGGTTCCATTTTGTCTTTATCGACAACGCTGTTGTTTTCAAAGTAAAGAACTGCGAGAGTTATTTTTTTCGACTGAGGATATGCTTGCTCTATAAAGCCGGATATTAGTAATACAATAATGAGGATTGATTTAATATTCATGATCTGATCACAGTTTGTTATTGTTAATATTTTTTATTGACTTATAACTGATAAAAATATTTATATCCCCGCTGTTAAAAACGCTGCCTGCAGCGGGGATTTTATTTCAAATAACTATTGCCCGGTAGTAAAGTACCATGTAAAACCATAACTATAATTGCCGTGTGAATCCAATGCTTCCACCCACCAGGCATAGAGAGTGTTCGGTTGAAGCTGACCGGGATCGTATTCCGCAACTGTAAGCCCGCTGGCTACAAGCTGGGTACTACCTGACGGTCCAAAATAAACATTATAAGTTAAAGGATCGTTCTCCGGATCAGAGGTCTGCCACGTCAATTGAACATCGAGGATAACACCTGTTGCACCATCTGATGGGTAAGGAGATGACGGGTCACGCGGCGGCTGGTTTTGATAGTCTAAATGAATTGTATTTGAGGAATCCTGGGAGATCATAGCATACGTTTCACTCCAGTAACCGGTAATGCCTCCACTTCGTAATCCGTAAATAAAATAATTCAAACCCTCGTTAAGGAAAACCGTACCTCTTGCTACAGAATCACTTATTGAAAAAGTATATTCTCCTATATATTCAAATGCATTTCCTGTATATCTTTTTATCAGGAGATTTACATTATCCCAATCGTCTTTCGTGGAATCCCAGAGAGTATAATCGAAAAATTGCGGCTGGTTCGTACCATACCAGTAATTCCAGAAACTATCTATAACGGAAAATTTTGTCATATCAAGACAAATTATTTTGAATTCATCATAAGCCGCTGTCTTTTGAAGAACACCCGGCTTAACGGTCAGATGGGTCTTGTCCAAATTCAACAACTTTCCACCGGAATGATTTGCAGTTCCGTCAAACCTGAAGCTGACACTATTACCGGAGCTGCCGGGCGCAACTATATTATGTTCGCAGGATATAAGCATTAAACCCATCATAAAAGCAGCTACAAAAATTATTTTTTTATTCATTTTCAAATTCCTTTAAATCTCAGTTGAATAAATTAGGTTATAACCTGTATTTAATTCCACCGCTCAATTCAAGTCCTGTTATATTGTTACCTGCATTTTTATTTTTCAGGCTCCCGGTTAAAAATTTGAACAGCATATCAAGACTAAAATTATTCGAGAACTTGTAATTAAACCCGGCTCCAACCCCGAGGATTAAAGCTCCGTTAGATTCATATTCATTCTTTGAATAATATTTCATTTCAAGTGCACCACGGAAACCGAATGATTTGTTCAAGGGAGTATAACTCATCCCTCCGATCTCAAGCTGGTTCCCGTTGCTGTTATTCTCCTCTTCTGCCAGCGATCCGAACCCGCGTTCATTTTTACCTTTAGTTCTTTCACGGAGATAAAGCATCACATCTGTTTTAGTAATTTTAAATAATGATCTCAAATCGGCGATCAGCTTTGCACCGGATTTAAATACTTCAGTCTCGTCGAACTCATCGGCGCCGTAAAGAGTGTAAGTTATGTCGAGCGTTAATTTCATACCTCTTCGATTACCGACGTTTGTTTCACCCCCGATATTTACTGAGATCTCGGTCCCGGGTTTATATTTTGCATCGATACTTTTATATGGTTTAAATCCGTTTTTGTAAACGAATCCGGCTCCGCCGCCAAGAATAAAATCGCCTGCCTGAAACGCATACAAGCCAGCTATGTTCGCGGAGAAACCCTGACCAAAACTCGGTACGCGAAAATTCAGGGAATACTCTGCAAGAGCAGAAGTTATCGAGCTTTGATCTCCTTCGAGCCTGGTATTCCCGGTTGGAACTGTAACACCTCCGGTTATAAGAAGGTGGTTATCAGCGGTTACGAAGGAACCCAGGATTCTTGTGTCTGTCATCCCGAATAAATGTTGGGATGCAGAATTCATTTGTGCAAATGCCGAACTCGTTACAGCATTGATCGTTAAGCTACGGTTAATAGGGATCACAAAAGATAACGGAACAACGAATTCCGTAACTCTATCCTGATCAGTACTCCATGTCTGTATTGAAAAACCGGTGTTTACCTCCGGCTGCCTGAAAAAAGTGCTTTTCAGGATCTGAGCGTTGGCTAACATGGGAATTAAGGTCAAAAGTATTAAGTATTTCTTTTTCATGTTAAACTCGTTTTTAATCTTTTACCGTGGTACAATTAATTCAAATTCAACCTTTACACCTCTTCCGAAACCCGCACTGTTATTTGGGTTCCTGTCATCTCTGCCCAAAACCATTTCGCCCGTAAGATTTGCACTTCCTTCAATCAGTCTGTCCATCGTAGTTGAAAGATCCATTGCAGGACTCCTGAAATCATTTTCAACTGAAGAAAAATTTGTTGAAGCCTGCTCAATATTCTGCACTTCGTTTAGTTTTACCTTTGCAATCTTAAATGAAGGATCAATGGTTATAGCTTCCTGGTAGTATTCGGCTGCTTCCTGGTAATTTCCTTTGTCTTCCTGATCCAGCCCTTTAGAATAGGCAACGAAAGCAAGATAGGATTCAGTAGGTATTATCTGTATCGCTTCTCTTTCCTGATCAGAAAGAGTAATTCCCATTTGATCGATTATATTGAATACCAATTCCTTCTGCAGCTTAAAATATTCTTCAAGACTGCCGCTTACATTCTTAACTTGCTGTAAGCTTCCATCCTGTGTTCCTATAAATCCGGCATCGACTCTGAAAGTATTATCATCCATGCTCAGGTACGTTCCCTTAACAAGTCTCTCCGCTTTCATCAGCCTGCCTAACCGTGGAGCTGATTGCTGATCGAAAGCCTCTGAAGAACTCAGCTTCATTTCATCAAGCAGCTTTTGAAGCCTGACTCTTTCAACAACTTTCAGGTCTTTTACCTTGGATAAATCTGTAATCAGCATTTCTGCAAGCCCCCTTTGAAGCACGTCCATCTCTTTGTTGGTCCCTAAATTCTGGAAGTACAAAACCGCCACTGTGTTGTGGGGAACCGGTTCCTGACTCAAAGATTCTTCATTCTGCAGGGTTGTTTTTATTTCCTGCTCCATTTTTTTCTGAGAAATTATTTGAATCCTCCCCTCTATCTTTCCCTCAACATCTCCACTTAATGATTTTAACGATAAGCATTTTTTATAATAATCTATCGCCTCGTCGTAATCGCCGAGCTTTTCACTGAGCATTCCAAGGTAGAAAATAGTCTCGTCATCGCCGGGCTTAATCACCTTTGCTTTTAACAAAGAGACTTCAGCGTTCTGCAGATCGTTATTCTTCAGCTCTGCAATTCCCAAATCCCGCAAGGCTTGGTAATTATAGGGATTGGTTTTAAGCTCCTCTTTAAATATTGCGATAGCCTGCGAATACTGCCCGTCATCCAGCGAACTTCTTCCCTGATCGTACAAAGTGGCTGCACAGTTAGAGAATAGAAGCGCCGTTAAGAAAAGAAGAATAAATTTTGTAAGGTTTTTGATCATAATTTCTCCTTCAATTATTTAATTCATTATCTTATTAAACTCTACTGAATATGATTTATTTCAATGAGCACAGGGATAACACTCTTGCCCATGTTTTTACCATTGAATACAATTTTATCTGTGTATTTATATTCAATGTTTTGTTTATCAACTATTTTATCTTTCAATACCGACTTTACCCTTTCCCAGAAACTGCCTTCAGCTTTTTCAACTTCAATCATAACACTATCTATGTCGAGCTTCTCATTGCTATAGAGAAAACAGTAATAAGATTTACCCGTGGTTTCGTCGAGCATGTTATAACTATCTTCATCGGGAATGGCGACATTATTCTGACTGTAAGGTAGATATGCAACCATCCTGCTGTTAAAAGGAAATATTTTATAAGTCTTGCAGCTAAGGTCCGAGCTGAAAGCATAAACGTATGCAGGTTCATCATTCGATATTCGGAGCTCGAACAATGTTCCTGAGGTATAAGGCTTATCCATAACAAAATATTCACCGTTAAACTTCGAAGCCATAACTTCACCTGTATTTTCTGTAAACGTCATGCTGCCGGAAAGATCGATTCGCTCAGAATCGGGAATTGATTTATCAATAAGCTCAAATGCCAACAGGCAGAAATAATCGAAGTCGGAATATTTAATCCAGGTAAATCCTTTATTTCCCCACATAGTACCCCAACTGTTCATCAGCTCGAAAGCTCCTCCAAATTTATTATCATCATAGCCAATGACAGTAATACCGTGACCTCTTCCCCAGAACTTATATTCACTGCTGTCTGCATTAAGAAGCTCGTCTGCCTTGAGAAATGAGCCGGGACAATCGATAGCAATTATTACCGGGCGTTTTTCTGCAAGGCTTTTTTTAACCAGCTTTGTTTTTGAAACGGATTGACCTGATAAAATATCCCTGTACTCTATTATCCTGTAATTTATCGCCCGCATAATATCATCTTTAGTTACCTGTCGTTCACACTCAAATGCAAATTCATTCAACTTAACGCCGCCCTGGTTTTTCAGAACATCAAGAGCATCAATTAAGCTTGTGCCACCGTTACATCCATTACCTGTCCTGATCTGATTATAAACGAACGAAGGTGAGAACGCATTCCCGTCGGTAGTTTCTCTTGCCCATTTATTTCTGAGTGCTTCAAGAATTGTCCGTCCCGCATAAGCTGCAGCCCAGCCTGCGCAGGTGCTGGTAGAACCCTGGTTCCCGGGAGTAGGAGTAAAGTCTTTCAGCGATGCCGAAGCGGGGAGGTTATCATAATCGCCTCTCATTAGTGGAGCTGCGGTGGGAGAGTTAGCGTACAGTGCCGAGTCCAGCAGACAGCCAAACCCAAACTCCTGAGCCGACAGATTTACCGATAAAAACAATACCAATAGAAAAATAATTTTTTTCATGATCCATCATCTAATTGGTTTTCAAAAGAATTTCTGCTCTGTGTGTGATTCCGTATTTCAACAGGAAAGTCACATAATAATTAATATATTCTTCAACTCCAGGGACCAGAGTCAATATCTTTTCAAATACTCCGGCTGCATCTATTATAAGATCTTCCTGCGTGTAAAACCCGGCAAGCATTAGCTGATCAACAGCGGAGTTATTATCCAGTTCATTCTTTAAAATGTTTAATGTATCTTCGATTGCCCGCCTTCTTTTTTCAGGGTAGATGACAAAACAACAAGTGTCTGAATATGAATCCGGGTTCTTTGAATTATAAACCATCCACTTATATTTAACATCCGGTAACAGTTGGAACTTATCAAGATCGAGTGTCACCGATGTATCACCCGTTTCCGTAATAAATACGGTCCTGTTCTGTTCATTAAAAAGCTCGAATACATATCTGTTACCGGGAGATGAAGGATACCATTTAAGCTCCAGCGATTCATTTAAAACAGATGTCAGCTGCGGAAAGAAAATATCTATTATGCCCGGTCTGATCCTGACAACAGCACCAAGTGTACTCATATTTTCAGATTTCTTTTTACTTACAAGAGATTCCTTTAAAACATAGCCTGCAAACCTCTCCAGGTCGGAGCCTGTATTCAAAGCATTTTTAGCCAGTTCATTTATTTCATAAGTGCCGGGGTTTTTAAGCTCAACCGACTTGCCGCGTGAGTTCATCAGTCCGAGATAGTCTGATTCATTCAATTTCACTTTATCACCGGCAGTCAACTGCTCACCGGTTTTCAGATTTTCCCATTTGGCTGAAGAGCCGTGCTGCAAAGTACATTTCCCGGAGGAAGCAATAACTTTGAACAGGATATCCTGACCATATCCCGAATGTACTGTTATTAATAAAAAAACAAGCAGGGGTTGAATCCGGTTATTCAGATTAATCATTTTCATTCTTTCTAACCAGTTTAGTTATTTTATTTTGAAGCTTGATAAGATAATTATGGTAAAATTCAATTGAAGTATTCGTAAGAACTATGGCTATCATAGCAGTGGTTAAACTGATACGGTAGTTGAGGTAATGAAGAATTTCCACACTAAGGAAAAGGTTCAGTATGGTATAAATGAGAATAAAAATTTTAGTAAGCCCGCTGAACCAATCTTTGTACCTGGATTTGAGATATAGAAGAACTTTCACATTGAAGAATGTTATAATAACAGCCAGGAGCGAGCTTAACCAGGAAGGCATAACATTCACAAAACTTCCGTTAATAATCATAGAGACAATGTTTGCATGAACTACGACGCCGTACATATCGGGGAATGATTTTCCCGCATACCGTTCATTCAATGGTGTAAAGAAAATATCTTCCAATGATTTTGTATTCAGATCGGGACCCATATAGCCGAGGAGAACTATTTTATTTTTAATGAAACTGAAATCGGCTTCCGGCTCAAAATACTGGTAGGTATCTATAAAATAAAAACAATTGTAATTGCCGCGGAAGTTTATTTTCTCAAGTTCTTTCTGCCGTTCAAATAATGTATGGAGAGAAGCAGGCTTGTAGAAGCCGGCGATCTTTACTGCAAATGCCGGGACAGTTGAATGATTATTTTTTGCTGTCGGTCTGAAATCCCTTATCGTCCTGAAACTTTCTTCATCATCATTCGGCAGGTTGGCAAACCCTGTCTCGGCGTAGCGGCTGAATAGAGGAATTGAAAGGTGCAGATTGCGGTAATTTTTTGTTTCTTCATCATATTGGTCAAGCTTACTGACCATGACCAAACTCCTGCATCCGGCTAAAGATGATGATAATAGTGAATCGGATGCGGGATCTTTTTCCACATTAAAGAAAACATCGATCCCGACTACCGCCGGTTGACATTTGTTTAAGACACTGATGAGATCAGCCAATTCTCCCCTGTCGAGATTCCCAATGTTTACCAGAACAATATTAGTGTCAACAGGCTGTGTTTCCAGAAGTTTGGAGTATGCAATATCGTACACATCAAAATCGCCAAGTGCGGTTGCAATAGGACTTAAAAATTTACAATTGACAGGAATGAAGGACAGTCCCAACATGAAAATGAAAATCACAGATGTAATTATCACATCTTTTAGAGAAACAAATCTCTTCATAGCATCCTTTGAATGACCCGACAGAGCCGGATTCCCATTTTACTTGTTCAGGAAATTTCTTCCCTTATCCGGGAAGATATTAACTTAATGAGCACGAAAAACTACGAGTCTGAACCTTGCGTTTTAATAAGATACACAGGAACGAGATCATAATGACGAGCTGATTGACCTGACACACATACTGCATTTTTTAATGCCTTCACAACTTCCGAAAAAAAGTTTTTATGGCAAGTTTCGGGTAAAAGTATAGAAAATAAAATACTGAGTCAATAATATATTAGTATGGTTGAGGGAGACAATTAATTGCCTGCTTTTGAAAAAGCATTAATGGATGCGGGTGCACTATGTTGATATAATTGAACATTTAATTTATGTTTATACAGGCAATTAAATAACGCCCCTGTTTGCTCCAAATTTGGGAGGGGAAAAAGGATTTTAATATGTCTTTTGAACAATTCTATATAACACTCTTAACTGTTTTGAAAATAAAACTGAATACTCAGTCGGTATATTATGTTATAAGGATGTGTGTTATACGAAAGCAGTTCGGTATAATTAATAGTTAGGTTGTAAAATTCATTAATTAAACTCAGGGGTAAACCTATGAAAACAAGTAAAGTTCTTTTCGTCATTGTTCTTTTCTTTCTTACTAATTCATTTTTATTCTCTCAAGAAGATGCTCTAAAGCAAGGCGTTTATAGTTTGGGGGGAAGTTTATCTTTCTCTTATTCGAAAAATACTTACTCTGAAGGAACTTCTAAACAATCTTATTTTTCTTTAGCTCCAAGCTTGAATTATTTTGTAATTGATCATTTATTAATCGGAGGGAATGTTTCTTTTCAGTATTCGGAGAATGAATACTCTTCTAATTCCTTTAATTCAAAAAATATAAATCGTTCATTTGGAATTGGGCCTGATATCAGGTATTATTTTCTGATGTCTAACATTAACCCATTTATTGGTGCAGGTTTTAACTATTTTAAAGCAATTGGTGAAGAGTTTGAAATAAAAGAATATATGGTAATAGCTGGAATTAATTATTTCCTCTCCAGTAATGCAGCTATAGAACCATATTTGGCATATTCTATAACATCTGTGTCTTCAGACCAAGATATAAATTCTTTCAGTATTGGAATTAGAATGAACTATTTTATTCTCAAAAATTAAGATACAACATAACCCGACCGCTTTGCCCTCGTGGGCTTTTTCAGATTCTTGGGTTCATTGGCTTCGTTCGGCAAACTTGTTCAAAGGAGTTCTTCTAATTAATTAACTTCCAAACTGTGCTTTATGCAAGCAACAAGTTTAGCACAGTTTGCCAAATCATCGGCAGTTGTAAATAGTTTGGCTTCCTGTTCCCGCCTTCGTTAAAAACTTCGGCGGACAAGCTGGGCGGGTTATCATCGCATAGCGAGATCCCGCTTTGCGGGAGTTGCAACGCCGTTACACACTTAAGGAGAAGGAGAAAGGTATGAGAGTTACAAAAGTTATTATTGTGATAATCTTTTTAAGTTTGGGAATAATTGGATTTAAGTTACTAGGTTCTTCAACTATTTATAACGAACCCAAAGTAAAAAACTTATATCAAAGAGAACTAGCCAAAGAATTTACACCAGATAGGGAAATAAAAATTGATTTAGTAGAAATTCCTGCAAATGAAAAATTGGAAACTCATTGGCATCCAGGCGAAGAGTTTCATTATTATCTTGAAGGAGAAGTTGAAATTAAGATAGAAGGTGAACATTCAATTATAGGAAAACCCGGTACAGTCGGACATGTACCTTTCAAAAAAAGGCACACAGCAATAGCAGGTAAAGATGGTGCTAAAATTCTAGTATTTCGTGTACATACAAAAGGAAAACCATGGCGTTACCTGGAAGAAAATATTAATAAGAAAAATAACAAATAATAAAAAAACAAATTTGAAATTACAGCCTGATCCGTTATCAAAGCTATCTTCTCTCTTCCAAAATAAAATTCACATCAGTCACAGTCCATCTTGGTTTTAGATTAAGAGTATCGCTATAAAAGAGAAACTCTTCGGAAGGTTGGAAAGGATTTGACGAGCCGTAGCTGTATGTGCCGCTGCTGTCAGCATCGTAAAAACACCAGAGAAAATATTTTCCGGCTTCGACTCTCTCAAAGCTAAAATTATTTTTATTTACCGGCTTCTTGTAAGTTTTCTTTTCTCTGCCGGTTCCATCAAGAACGAGTACCGGGTTTTTTGAGAAATAGGCATTCAGAATAGTACCGGTAACGCCTGTAAAATCGAGTCCGTTTATGGTTTTAAATTTATACTGGTAAACGGAATCATAACCATTTCCCGCAGCATCTTTGAATTTAGAAAGATCGATTTTAATTATATAATCTTTTTGAGGCTCTAGCTTTTGCGAGGGAGTTACAACTAAAGATGCATCATCAGGAAAAAGAGTATTAAACTTTACTCCCCTGCCGAGTGTATCAGTCAACGAGATACCGGTCTTTACATCTTCACGATTAAAAGCATCATCGAAGAAAAAATAAAAATCCTGGTTAAGGAAGTCTGCTTTGTTAGATCCGCCGGGAGGGATTGTTTTAAAAAGTTTCGGCTTAGTCGTATCGGGCATACTGCCATAAGTTACAGAAGTGAAATCTCCCGAATAAACGTTTCCTTCCCTGTCTCTTAAAGTATCTGCAATTACAAACAAATTAGCTGAAGCAGGAAACTTTTCCGTTACAACCAGCACGAACTCGGTTGCTTTTGTATTTCCTTTATAAGCATAAAGAGGAAGAGTAATTTTTCCGGAAGCAGAATCAATAAAATGAAAATTATCTTTTACAATAATAGTAGAACCTGCCTTGCCATCATGCAGGTCGAATTCTTCGCTAAGGTTGACAAGAACGTGCATTTCATCCGTTATTATTGCACTAATTAATCTCGGGGCAGTTGTATCTGCAGAAGTTAAAAAGAAGTCCAGCCCTTCATAAAGAGTATCGGATTCTGCAAGTACAGTTTCATTAAAAGGAATTCCAATTCTATCCTGTTCAGGCTGGAAGAGCAAATCCCTGTATTTATCTTCAACAGCAAAAATTCTGTACTTGCCTGCAGCCAGACCCATAAGTTTGTATTCGCCTTTTTTACCAGCCTGGGAAATATAATCCGGTTTATACCTGAGCGGGTTCCCGGTTGTATCATTCACTTTGTCCCGCAAAGCGGGATCTATTCGATAAGCAAAGATCATTACATCTTCGGATTTCTCATCATAAACTTTTCCCGTTACAACTCTCCTGTCGATTTCGTTTCCTGTAGAGAAAGTAAAAATAAATGCCTGAGCCATCCTGTTTTTATTATTATAATCGGCTACATCAGTTCCTATAGTTATAACATAAGTAGTTTTTTCACGAAGCTTCGCCGGAAAATAAACTCTCAGGTATTTACCACTCCAGCCGTATTCAATCTCTCCTTCAATTGCGGGAGAAATAAATATTGCATCCTGTGTAGATCTCTTATCTACATATTCCGAGAAACCTATTTTAAAATAATCTTCAGCGTAATTTGTAGTTCCATCGGCAGGATAAAATTCAATTATCTCCGGTGGAATTGTATCGATCTCTCCCCCACCCGGCGGTAACTGGTTAGCGCAGGTAGAGAGAAAAAAGGAAGTGAGAAGAAAAAATATATTTTTCAGCTTTTCGCGATTATAGATTTTGTAAAAATAATTAGTCATGCTTTTAATTTTTACCTCACCCTTCGTCCCTCTCCTTATAAAGGAGAGGGAAAAATGCTTTAGTTTTTAAAAGTCCTCTCCTTACTAAGGAGAGGATTTAGGTGAGGTTTGTTTTATTGATATAATATTTTTCCTGATTAACTCTATAGCATTCTTAATATCGTTAATTATTATTTCATTTTTTATCCTTAAGATTTTAATTCCAAACTCGCTTAAAAAACCATCTCTATTCTCATCATGATTTTTTACATCCTTAGTCAAATGAATTCTCCCATCTAATTCAACAGCAAACTTTAATTCAGAACAATAAAAATCAATAACAAACTGATCTATGCTGTATTGCCTTTTAAATTTTAAACCCAATAATTTTTTATTCCTTAAATATCGCCATAAAATTTCTTCAGCTTGTGCAGGGTTTTTTCTTAACCTTCTTCTGTTAACTTTTTCTGATTCTTTGTTATAATGAATTGTCATTTGTGCTTCTCATTTTTTTACCTCACCCTTCGTCCCTCTCCTTATAAAGGAGAGGGGAAAGTGCGTTTGCTTTTTTCAAAGTCCTCTCCTAACTAAGGAGAGGATTTAGGTGAGGTTATTATTTTTGCAACTTCAACCATTTTCTATACTCATTTGCATTTTTAAGATGTTGGGAGTATGTGCTGGCAAATTTATGCCCTCCTTTTCCATCCGCTACAAAATAAATGTAATTATTATCTTCCGGGTAAAGTGCAGCTAAAATTGCATTCTTGCCCGGATTATTAATTGGTCCGGGCGGAAGCCCTGCATATCTATAAGTATTATAAGGAGAATTTATCCTGAGGTCTTTATGCAATAATCTTCTCCATCCATCTTTAAGAAGATATTGAATTGTAGGATCAGCCTGCAGTAGCATACCGATATGGAGCCTGTTATGATAAACACCTGATATCCTTCGCATTTCCTCTGCTGAACTCGTCTCCCCTTTTATTATTGATGCAAGCGTGATAACTTCGTGCACCGTTAACCCGATACTTTTTGCCCTTTTCTGCAAGGTGTCATTCATAAATTCCCCAAAGTTTTTATATAATTCTTCTATTACTTCCAGTGCGGAACTTTGCTCATAAAATTCATAAGTACCCGGCATTAAATAACCTTCAAGACTCACCTTATTTACCCCAATTGAATCTACAAAATTTTTATTGAAAGCAAGATTAACAAAAACAGCAGAATCAATATTAGCATCTCGTTTTAAAGTATAAGCAAGCCACCTTATTGAAAGCCCGTCCCTGATAAAGACTGTTTTTTTGAATTCCGCTTTGCCATTAATAAAAAGATCGATCAGATCGAGATAACTTAATCCGTTAGGAATAGAGAATTTTGCTGCTCTTACTTTTTTCTCCGCTCCATATATAAATCCTGCTATTTTCATATTAGTCTTGTTAGATATAATCCCCTTTACATAAAGACTATCAACAACATCGCTGAATGATTCCCCTTTTGTTATTTCAAATTGTACCGGGGATTTGCCTTCATAATAGTTTGGTGTAAAAAAAGTAAGATAGAATATGCACACAATCAAAAAAAAGAAAGCAGCAATGACCAGGAATTCTTTTCGGGTTAATAAATTTTTTAATCCTACTTCCATTTATCCGGTCGTAATTTGAGTAGTTTTCCTTTAACTATTTCTTCTTTTTGTAAGGCTCTCGCTTCATCAATTATTCTCTCATAAATCCTCTGCAATGCCGGTCTGGTAAGTGGTTCTTCAAGGTATGAATTTATTTTTTCAGAAATGTCCTTTTCTCTTTCAGGTGAATATGTAGGAAGATTGAGAGCCCTTTTTACACGACCGATTAAAACGGCATTTAACGTTCGTTTGTTAAGAAGCGCCACTATTCCTTTATCGTATTCATCTATTTCATCCCGGAGTTCATCAAGGATATTCTCTTTATCCTCCCGTGTAAGAGAATCTAATTCGTTTTGTATTACCTTTTTTATTTTATCCATTGGATAAAGATAAATAATTTAAATGATTTGAATAAACCGTCAGGAAAAATGTTCAATCTTCAAACCGGGATATGGAGGATAATCGAGTTTAAATTCTTTTCCTGCATTAAAAAGTGTCAAACCCCTGAAAGCTATCATTGCAGCATTATCTCCGCAATATTCTAAAGCGGGAATAACGAGCTTCTTTTTATATTTGCTGCAAAGCCCGGAAAAAGCATCGCGCAAACTTTTATTTGCTGCAACTCCACCCACAAGTGAAACAGAATTAACTTCAAAATTCTTTATAGCTTTTTCTGTCTTTTTTATTAATGCAGAAACTGCCGCTTTCTGAAATGAAGCGGCAATATCATTAATATCCTGTTGAGGAATATTTCTGTTTGATTTGTCTCCGGAATAATTTTTCTGAACATACCTGAGTACTGCAGTCTTTAATCCACTGAAAGAAAAATCATATTTTCCTTTTGTTTCAGCTATAGGAAACTCTACTTTGTCAGGGTTTCCATTCAAGGCGCAATTCTGGATTTGTGGTCCTCCAGGATAAGACAAGCCGAGCATTTTAGATACTTTATCGAAGGCTTCTCCAGCTGCATCATCGACTGTTGAACCGAGCAATTTCATTTCTGTAAAACTTTTTACCAGGATTAAAAGTGTGTGTCCACCTGAGACAACAAGAGTTAAATATGGAAATTCCGGTTTTTCATTCATCAGGAACCCAGAAAAAATATGTCCCTCAATATGATCCACAGGCACAAAAGGTTTTTTAAGTGAATATGACAATCCTTTTGCAAAAGTTAAACCCACTAGCAGTGCACCGATCAAACCTGGTCCTGCCGTAGCTGTAACAAGTTCGATATCCTTTAATTCAAGATTAGATTTTTTTAATGCATCTTTAACTAATGGAATTACAATTTGTAAATGCGCCCTGCTGGAAAGTTCGGGAACAACTCCACCATATTTAGAATGAAAATCCTGTGAAGAAATTAAGTTTGCTGTTAATTTGTCATTTGAAATTACAGCTACAGAAGTCTCATCACAGGAGCTTTCGATACCGAGAATGTTCATATTTGTCATTAGTAATTTGTCATTGGTCATCGGTCATTGAAACAACAAATGACAGCGAAGCAAAATGACTATGAATGACCGCTAATTATAAAACTTACTGTTTACTTTATTCCAAACAGATTCTTAAAAATATGTCCTGCTATCTGCGGGTTTTCCTGGAGCCTTCTTATGGAATATTTATACCAGTCTCTGCCAAAGGGTACATATATCCTGATCTTATAACCATCGGCATTTATTTTATCTCTTAAATCTTCTCTAACTCCAAGAAGCATCTGGAATTCAAATTTATCCTTTGGAATATTCAGTTCATTTATTAACCTGTAAGCTTCATTAATTAAAAATTCATCGTGTGTTGCAATGCCCACATAGTTGCCGGCTTTCAGTATCTCTTCCAGAATCTTAACAAAGTTATTTCTGACTTTTTGCTTGTCCTTAAAAGCAATTTCAGCAGACTCGATATAAATTCCTTTACAAAGCCTGTAGTCGGTATTAAGCTCGTTCAATTCAACTACATCATTATAACTTCTTTTAAGGTAAGATTGAATAACAACTCCGACATTATCATACTTCTCCCTAAGTCTTTTATACAAGCGAAAAGTAGAATCAGTATATGGAGAGTTTTCCATATCGAGCCTGATAAAATTATTTATCCCCATCGATTTCCATACAAGCTCCGATACTTGCTGATAAGCGAAATCTTCATCGATACCTGATCCAAGCTGGGTTGGCTTGATAGAAAGATTTGACATCAGATTATTTTTCTTTATTGCATCCAGAACTTCCATACATTTCTTCTTATCCTCTGAAGCCTCGTCCCTGTTTTTGATAGCTTCACCAAGAACGTCAATTGTAGCAAAGATACCTTTCCCATTCAATGCTTTAACAAGATTTATTGCATCTTCAAGCTTTTCCCCTGCTATATACCTCTTCGAAAATATCCAGATAACTGAACGTGGCATCAGTTTAACAACAGCAACGATAATTTTATTAATTAACTGCAAGGTAGTTCCTGTTTAACTTAAAATAAGGTTCATTTTATTATATAAGGGATACTCAACTCTTATAAGTTTTCCCCCGTTCGTATGTGCCGATCTTTTTAATTCTGACTGTTAACTCTGATAATTTCTTTATGGCAGCGTTTATTTTTTTGTCATTGAGGCTGCCTGAAATATCAATATAAAAAGTGTACTGAAAAGGCTTATGTGGAATGGGTCTCGATTCAATCATTGAAAGATCAATTTCTGCGTTTGCAAAAACACCCAAGGCTTTATGCAAAGCACCGGGAATGCTCTTTAAATCAAAAGATATAGTTGATTTGGGATGCTGAGGTTCTTCACTCGATTTTTTTCTGCTTATAACCAAAAACCTGGTATAATTTATTTTGTTATTCTGGATATTCCTTTTGAGAATTTTCATCTTATAAATTTTTGCGGCGCGTATGCTCGTTATTGCTGCCGTAGCTTCATGTTGATTTTTCAAAGAAAGTAATGCTGAACCGGCAGTATCGTAAGATGGAACAACCTCACTGTTTTTTAATCGTTTTAAGAAATCAGAACATTGCCCAATAGCCTGGGGATGAGAATAAATCTTTTTCAATTCGGAAAGAGAATACCTTTGTGGGGAAATAAGGCAATGATTTATTTGCAAATTTAATTCAGCAATAACAGAAACACGATACTTTAAAAGCAGATCATAATTCTCGAAAACACTGCCATGCAATGTGTTCTCGATGGGGATAACGCCGTTGTCTGCAAATCCATTTCTTACTTTTAAGAAAACTTCCTCAAACGAATAACAAGGCAGAGTTTTAATTGATTTGCCGAAGTAACTTTCAGAAGCAATTTCACTATATGCTCCTTTTTCTCCCTGGAAAGCTATAATTAGATCTTTAGTCATTGGTCAATAGTCATTAATTTCGATTCAGTTATCTTTAAGTATTTCTTGAACTTGCTGTTGCACTTGAACCCAGTCCAATGAGTACAGTAATCAAAAAATCAGCCTTTTGTTTTAACTCTTCAACACTACCATCATTTTCAAAAACAAAGTCTGCACGTTTTTTCTTTTCTTCATCTTTTATCTGGTTTTCATTTCTTTTTTTAAATTCATCCCTGGTCAACTTTCCGTTGGCAATTATTCTTTTCTCCCTAACACTACTTCCGGCAGTAATTAAAATAACGTATTCAAACATATCTTCCATTTCTGCTTCATATATCAGTGCCGCTTCCGTAAAAACAATATCATTATTCCTTAACTGCTCCTGCATTAACTGCTGTACTTTTTTCTTTACTTCAGGATGAAGGATAGAATTAATTATGATGACATTAATAGGATTAGAAAAAATTTTTTCAGCAAGGAATTTTTTATTGATTTGATTATTAATAAACGATTCATCGCCAAATTTTTTAATTACTTTCTCTTTAACATTTTTATCCTCGGCTAAAATCTGTTTGGATATATCATCGGCTTTAATAACAGGATAACCTTTCTCAGCAATAAAATCGCAGAAGGTTGATTTACCTGAACCTATGCTTCCGGTTACAGCTACTTTTAGTTTCTTTTTTAACATAAATAGAAAATAATCAGTTTTTCAAAACTAATAAATTCTTTTCTTAAAGATAAAATCTGGAAAGCTAATAAAAGCCCGTCGATTGACGGGCTGAAATGATTATTTTGCGTAACTAATCTTTCTTACTTCTCTTATAACTGTAACCTTTATCTGCCCCGGATATTCCATCTCTTCTTCAATTTTTTGCGCAATATCGTGTGAAAGCTTATCAGCTACAATATCATCGATCTTATCATGTTCAACAACAACTCTTATCTCTCTGCCGGCTTGAATGGCGTAAGTTTTGGCAACTCCTTCAAAAGATTTGGCAAGAGCTTCTAGTGTCTCCAAACGTTTTACATAACCTTCAAGAGGCTCCCTTCTTGCTCCCGGTCTTGCGCCGCTGATAGCATCTGCAGCCTGAACAAGAGATGCAATCGGGTGTTCCATTTCTATATCTTCGTGATGAGAGCCTACTGCATTTACAACAATAGGATGTTCCTTATACTTCTTAGTTAATTCATAGCCAATAAGTGCGTGGGGACCTTCTACACTTTTGTCAACAGTCTTCCCAACATCATGAAGAAGACCTGCTCTTTTAGCAAGAGTTATATCCAGCTCAAGCTCTGCTGCCATAATTCCTGTTAAATAAGCGACTTCAATGCTATGACCTAAAAGGTTTTGTCCATAACTTGATCTGTATCTCATTCTCCCAATATGTTTAATCAGTTCCGGGTGCATATTATGCAAACCGAGCTGTAGAATAGTATTCTCCCCTTCCTTAATCATTTCTTCTTCAAGTTCCTGTCTTACCTTTTCAACGACTTCTTCAATACGTGCGGGATGAATTCTTCCATCAGTAATTAGTCTTTCTAATGAGACTCTTGCCACTTCTCGTCTAAATTGGTCGAATGAAGAAAGTATTACTGCTTCAGGAGTATCATCTACTATCACATCAACTCCTGTAACAGCTTCAAAAGAACGAATGTTGCGCCCCTCTTTTCCAATAATTCGTCCTTTCATTTCATCGCTCTGAATCTGAACAACAGAGACGGTTGTCTCTACAGAGTGGTCAGCTGCAGTACGCTGAATAGCCTGAACGATAACTTTTTGCGCTTCTTTTTTCGCGTCAGATTTTGCTCTATCCAGAATTTCCTTAACTAAAAGAGTAGAATCCTGTTTAGCTTGGTTTACCATATTTTCCATGAGCATTTTCTTTGCATCATCTGCAGTTAAACCGGATATCTTTTCTAATCTTAGATTTTGTTCGTCTTCAAGTTTTTTGATATCGGAATATTTCTGTTCAGTAAATTTTTTCTGATCTAATAATTCTTTTTCAATTTGTTTATTTTCTTTCTCCTTTTTTAGAACAAAATCGAATTTTTTCTCTGTATTCTCTTCTCTCGCTGATAGTTGCTTTTCCAGGTTTGATAGTTTTTGTCTTTTTTGCTGAAGTTCCGAATCAAATTCGGATTTCTTTTTGTACCATTCATCTTTTACTTCTAAAAGCTTTTCCCGTTTGAGATTATTAGCTTCTTTTTGAGCCTCAATAATTATTTGTTTAGCTCTCTCTTCGGCAGAAGTAATACTTTTTTTACCAACCTTCGAGTTAAATATCCAACCTAAATAGAAAAAAACAACCACAAGGATAATTGCCATGGGTATTAACAATATAGCATCCATTGTACCTCCGTGGTGGGTTAAATAATTAAAACCGCTTCTGCCAGTTACAATTTAATAGAGAAAAACCCTATTAAACACATTTGGGAATAAGCCAGAACGCTTTTTGCTTCCTCTGTCCCGACGAATCGGAAATCCGGTTAAACCGGTGAGGCCTGTAATAGGCGCCATGAGTCAAACTCCCTATAAGAATAATGTTAGTTTTTCTTATTCAAGTGAACTGGCAGAGCGAAAAATTTGCCTGCTATGATGGGTCTGATAAACGAACTTCGCTAAGTAGAAGCTTGAGCTTTTTTATTTTATCGCTCGCCTGAATCAGTAATTCCCTGTTTTTATTTTTTTCTAAAAACAGATCGTACGCAATATTTAAACAGGCGATAATTGCTATTGTTTGTATCGGCTGGTCGGGAAGTTCTTCTTTTGTTTCTTCCATAACCTTATTTACATAAATAGCGAGCTCTTTTGCTATTTCTTCATTTTCAACCAGTAGAGAATATTCTTTATCGAATATTTTAATTTTAAGCTTCTTCTTATCTGTCATTTATCTTTTTCCATCAAACTAACAAAATGTTTAAGAACTTATATGTAAATCAATTTTTGAAATTAGATTGCTAATTTTATTTTTCAAATCTTCTCTTTCCTCCTCATCAAGTGAATTAAAAACTTCTGTGTTCGATTGCTTTTTAATATTTTCAATTTCAGTTTCCAGCATCGACAATTTTTGAACTAAATTTGCTTTATCTTTCTTCAACTCGTTCAATTCAGTTTCAAACTCTAAATTCTGTCGAATTAAATCTTTATACTTATTTGTCAGTATAGTTGCCTGAGAAAGTACAATTCCGATATCCTTTAAAAGAGCATCCTGCTTTGAAGTTTCGGGCAACTAAATACCTCTTAATTTAGCATTAAAATTTCTCTCGACAGAAGAAATAAGACCTAAAAATACTTTCTCAACTTCTTCTTCGGTTAATGTTCCTTTTTCCGATTGATACTCTAAAGTAAATGCCATGCTCTTTTTATTTTTCCCGATATCCTCGTGCTCAAATAAATCGAATAGTTTTACTTCTCGCAAAAGTTCAGAACCTTCATTCTCGATAAATTTAATAACCTGCTCATAAGTTATCGACCTATCGAAAATAAAAGCAAAATCACGAATAACCTTAGGATATTTTATCGGCTCCGAATACTGTTTCTTATTAACATCCGGATTCTTTATGTAATCCAGGTTGAACTCGAAGCAGAAAACATCCTCGTTAATATCATACTGTTTAAGAACATCTTTTTTTACAATACCACCTGAGCCAACTGATTTGTTATTCAGGTTTTTTGCAAAATTATAAGCATAAATAGTATTGGCACTGTGATTATATGAATCATTTAAAACATTGTCAAGAGAAAACCTTGTTAAAAAGGTATCAACCAATCCTTTAAGTGAAAAGAAATCCACTGCTTTTTCATAGGTGTTCCACCCCTTCTGGCTCTCTTTTCCGCTTAATATTATCAATAATCTTCGTTCTTCCGAGAAATCTTCAAAGGATTTTATTTCCTCATTTGTATAAAGCTTAAACACATTCCCCACCTCAAAAAAGGCAAGATTTTTTTGTCCATTCCTGATATTATGGGCAATTACATTTAATGCACCCGGAATGAGAGACGTTCTTAGATATGCCAAATCGGAACTTAATGGATTCAGCAGCTTTACCGGATTTCCGGTTAACCTGGCAGATTTTTCATCCTGTAAAGGGTTATTTAGAATTTCAAAAAGACCCAATGAAGCAGCAATATTTCTAATTCTATCTGCAAATTCCGATTCATCATATTTCTTTTCCAGCGTAATAGAAATCTTGGACACTACGGGTATTTTTTCATATCCATGAATTCTGGCAATCTCCTCAATTATATCTACTTCTCTTTCAAGATCAGGTCGGAATGTTGGGATAGACAGCTTTATTTGGTCTTTAGTTTTCTGACTTTGAGAAGTTACTATTCCAAGTTTATTTAAGATTTTTAGTATTTTCTTCTCGTCTATTTTATACCCAAGCAATTTGTGCGTACGGTTAAATCTGAATTTAATTTTTTTTGGTTTGACCTTCCTGGGGTAAACATCAATTAATCCTTTAAGAACTTCTCCTCCGGCAATTTCAGCAATAAGCATTGCTGCTCTGTTAGCTGCATAATCTGTATTGTTCGGATCAACTGTTCTTTCAAATCTATATGATGCATCCGTGTTTAATCCCAGAGTCTTCGATACGTTTCTTACGTGTGATGGATTAAAATTTGCGCTCTCAATCAAAATGTTTTTAGTCTCATCAGTTACTTCTGAATTCTCACCGCCCATAACTCCAGCAATTGCAACTTCTCTTTCTCCATCACATATCATTAATGTGCCTGCAGGTAACTTTCTTTTTTTAGAATCGAGAGTTGTAAACAGGCTTTCTTCTTTTGTACTTTTTACAATTATTTTGTTGCCTGCTAACATGTCAAGATCAAATGCATGCAATGGTTGCCCACATTCATACATCACATAATTTGTAACATCCACAATGTTATTAATTGGTCTGAGTCCAACTTTAGTCAATCTTGATTTTAACCATTCAGGAGATTCTTTTATGGTGATATTCTTAACTACTCTTGCAGAATAACGGGGACAATTTTCAATATCCAGAATTTCGACAGAAGCAAAATCTTTAGCTTTGTCTTTAGATTCCTTTAATTTTATTTTAGGATATTTCAGGTTCCTGTTAAAAATTGCAGACAAGTCTCTTGCTATTCCAATGTGTGAAAGAGCATCGGAACGATTGGGAGTAATTGCAATTTCAAGAACTACATCATCCAGACCTAATGCTTTAACTAATGGAGTTCCCGTTTTTAGTTTTTCATCTAAAATCATGATCCCTGATGCGTCATCCCCAAGATCGAGCTCTGCCTCCGAGCAAATCATTCCAAACGATTCTATCCCTCTTATTTTCGCTTTAGTAATCTGCAAACCGTTAAGCGGGATTGAAGTTCCAATTGGAGCAAAAACTATTTTTTGTCCTTTACCAACATTTGAAGCTCCACATACAACCTGTAATTCTTCTTTGCCTGTGTTTACTTTACAAAGAGAAAGTTTATCGGCATTAGGATGTTTTTCTTTTGAGGTAACTACCCCAACAATAAAATCTTTATAAACCTCTGACTGGTCAACAAAATCTTCAACCTCAAGACCTGACATAGTAAGCTTTTCAATGATCTCATTAGCCTTAATGCCACCAAGGTCTATATATTCTTTAAGCCAGTTAAGGGAAATCTTCAACGTTGTTCCGGTTAAAACTGTTTAAGAAATCTTAAATCATTCTCGAAGAATCTTCTGATATCATCTATACCGTATTTTAATAAAGCTATTCTTTCAATACCCATCCCAAAAGCATAACCGGTATATTTTTCAGAATCATATCCGACATTTTTAAAAACATTGGGATCAACCATTCCGCATCCTAAAATCTCGAGCCAGCCGGTTTTTTTACAGATCTTGCACCCCTGACCTTTGCATATAAAACATGTTATATCCATTTCTGCGCTCGGTTCCGTAAACGGGAAGAAACTCGGGCGGAACCTGTACTTCAGATCATCCATGTAAAACTGTTTAGCAAAGGAAACGAGTGTACCTTTTAGCTCTGCAAAAGTAACATCTGTGTCTACATATAATCCTTCAACCTGGTGGAATACACAATAGCTGCGGGCATTTATTGCCTCATTCCTGTAGGCAAGTCCTGGCATTATTGCCCTGACCGGAGGTTTGTATTTATTCATGATTCTTACCTGAACAGGCGAGGTATGAGTTCTAAGCAGGAAATCCTTGCTTACGAAAAAAGTATCCTGCATATCTCTTGCAGGGTGATCATGTGGGAAGTTTAAAGCCCCGAAGTTATTATAATCGGATTCAAGTTCAGGTCCTTCAAAAACAGAAAAACCCATTCCTTTGAAAATTGATTTAATTTCGTCCAGCGTTTGAATAATAATATGTTTGCTGCCGATTACCCTCTTTGTGCCGGGCAGTGTCAGATCAATTTCATCTTTAGATTGATCGGCTTTATCATCGAGACTGGATTTTAGAGAATTGTATTTTTCTGTTAATGATTTTCTGAGCTCGTTCAGATCTTTGCCAACAGAAGGTTTTTCCTCTTTAGGGACATCCTTTAAACCATCAAATAATTGCGCCAAGAGACCATTACGACTTAGATATTTTATTCTAAGTTCTTCAAGCTTTCTAACATCTTCAACAGAAGAAAAATCTTTATCAGATTCTTTCCTTATTTGCTGAATTTCTTCTGTAAGCATAAATAATAAAAGAAACCTCTAAAAATAATTACCCTCCCGGTCTTTGGACGAATGTCAGAACGAGAGGGTAGTAATTATTAATTAACAGAAAATTTAACTAACTCGGTAAAAGCAGAAGGATTCTCTACAGCAAGGCTTGCAAGTATCTTCCTATTGATGGAAATCCCTTTTACCTGGAGAGAATGAATTAATCGGGAATAACTTGTTCCGTTTACTCTTGCAGCGGCATTAATACGAACAATCCATAACTGTCTGAATGTTCTTTTCTTCAGCCTTCTATCCCTGTAAGAATGAACGAGACCCTTTTCAATATGATTTTTAGCAACAGTAAATACTTTACTTCTTGCACCCCAGTAACCTTTTGCCTGTTTTAGTATTTTTTTTCTTCTTGCATTAGCAGCAACTCTATTACTTGTACGTGGCATTCTTTTTTAACCTCTTAATTATGTACCATTAAACTTACTTTTTTTTGGTTTGCATCAGAAACCAATGTTGCTCTTCTTAACTTTCTTTTTCTTTTGGTGCTTTTGGAAGTGAGGATATGGCTTTTATATGCTTTCCTCCTTTTAAACTTCCCCGAAGCTGTTTTCCGGAAAGATTTATGTGCACCTTTATTACTTTTCATTTTTGGCATTTTATTTTCCTACGTTATTTTTTCTTTCCTTTTTGTTTTACAGGAACAAGAATTACATGCATATTCCGCCCTTCCATTTTAACCGGAGCTTCGATTTTAGCAATATCTTCAGCCCTTTCGATAAACCTGTTTAAAAGTTCCTCACCCTTTTCAGTATAAGCCATTTCCCTCCCCTTAAACATAACAACAACCTTTACTTTGTTTCCTTCTTCAAGAAAATTTAATGTATGTTTTACTTTAAAATCAAAATCGTGTATATCTGTATTGGGATGAAGCCTTATCTCTTTTAATGTTGTAACCTGCTGATTTTTTCTTTGCAGCTTTTCTCTTTTTTGCTGTTCATATTTAAACTTTCCAAAATCAATAATCTTACAGACCGGCGGCTTGGCTTGCGGAGCAATTTCAACCAAGTCCTGTCCTCGTTCAACCGACTTTTTTAATGCATCTCTTACAGTAAAAATACCTAATTGTGTTCCGTCTATATCAATAACCCTAACTTTAGGGGCTTTTATTTCTTCATTTACTCTAACATTTTCTACTTGAGCGATTTATCACCTCACTAATTTGTTAAATGAAATTTTGTTTTTATTTCTTCCTCAATATTATTAATAAATTTCTCCAGTTCAAAAGAACCGAGATCGCCTTTTTTATGTTGTCTTACAGAAATCTTACCGGAAGATACTTCTTTTTCACCAATAATCAGCATATAAGGGATTTTTTTCATTTCCCAGTCTCTTATTTTGTAACCGACTTTCTCATTACGTTCATCAAGTTCTACACGAATGTTATTCTTCTTTAGTTTATCAAAAACCTGAACCGAATATTCCATAAAATTCTGCGAAACAGGAATAATGACAACCTGTGTAGGAGCAAGCCAAAGCGGAAATTCCCCTGCATAATGTTCAATAAGAATCCCAATAAATCTTTCCATCGAGCCAAAAGGTGCGCGGTGTATAACAACCGGTCTGTGCTTCTGACCATCGCTGCCAGTATATTCGAGATCGAATCTTTCAGGCATAACATAATCAACCTGAACAGTACCGAGCTGCCATTTTCTTCCCAAGGCATCTTTAACCATAAAATCTATTTTAGGTCCGTAAAAGGCGGCCTCGCCTTCTGCAACAATGTAATTTAATTTCATCTTGTCGGCTGCTTCTTTTAGTTCTTCCTGTGCTCTTTCCCAAAGTTTGACATCGCCTCCGTATTTTTCAGCATTATCATCTCTAAAAGATAGCTGAGTTAAAACTTCTTCAAACCCCATCTGTTTAAAGACAAGCTGAATGAGATCTATGACATTGCAGACTTCATCGAGAAGCTGGTCCTGTCTTACGAAAATATGAGAATCATCAACGGCAAAACAGCGGACTCTTGTTAGCCCGTTCAACTCACCTGATTGTTCGTAACGATAAACAGTTCCAAATTCAGTATATCTTATCGGAAGATCTCTATAGCTCCTCGGCTTTGAAGAATAAATCTGGAAATGATGCGGACAATTCATCGGCTTAAGTAAATATTCCTCTTTTCCATCTTCAAGTTGCAGAGGAGGAAACTGGCTATCTTTATAGTAAGGATAATGCCCACTGGTCTTGTAAAGATTAATATTTCCAATATGTGGGGTAATGACAGGCTCATACCCTCTTTTTCTTTGTTCTTCCCGAAGATAATTTTCCAGAGTTTCCCTTAGTATTGTCCCTTTGGGAAGCCAGATAGGAAGCCCGCTACCAACACTGTTAGTTATTAAAAAGATTTCCAGTTCTTTTCCTAATTTCCTGTGGTCGCGTTTCTTTGCTTCTTCCAGTTTCTGAATATATTCGTCGAGCATCTTCTTTTTAGGAAACGTTATGCCGTAAATACGTTGGAGCTGTTTGTTTTTTTCATCGCCGCGCCAGTAGGACCCTGATACACTTAACAGCTTTACATATTTAATTTTTCCGGCAGAAGGTACATGCGGACCGGTACAGAGGTCAGTGAAGTCACCTTCTTTATAAATACTGATAATCTCACCATTTTCATTGAGCTCGCTTAATATTTCCAGCTTATATTGATCCTGCTTCTCGCTAAAAAGATCTATCGCATTTTGTTTTGATAGCTCAACTCTTTCAAACTTATTATCATAATTAGCGATCTCCATCATTTTATTTTCTATAATGTTAAGATCGTTTTCACCTAACTTTGTGTTGATATCGAAATCATAATAAAAACCATTTTCTATTGCAGGTCCTACACCAAATTTCGCTTCGGGATAAATTGATTTAATAGCATGTGCCATTAAATGTGAAGACGAATGCCAATAAACTTCTTTACCTTCTTCTTCGTTAAAGGTCAAAATTTTAACAGAGCAATCTTCAGTCAATTTTGAATTTAAATCTTTCACTTCGCCATTTACTTCAACGGCAAGCGCTTCATCGAAAAGACGCGAAGAAATTGATTGAGCTACCTGTAAACCGGATACTCCTTTATCAAGCTCTTTAATACTGCCGTCGGGAAATTTTATTTTTATTTTTTCCACTTACTTATAATAGATCAGTTTATATTTCACGTGGGTTCTGCAAGAGTCGAACTTGCGACCTTCTGCACGTCAAGCAGACGCTCTAACCAACTGAGCTAAGAACCCGGTTTAAATTTCGGATTTTGAATTGCGGATTTCGGATTTTCTTCAATTCGAAATTCACAATGTTCTTTGGTACCGAGGGCCGGACTCGAACCGGCACGGGAACAAGTTCCCACAGGATTTTAAGTCCTGTGCGTCTACCAATTCCGCCACCCCGGCATTTAATTTATTAATCTTTTAAAAACTCTTTTCCTGAACCTGACTAAAGATATTTCTCTTTTCCCTTTGCATATGTTCTTTTTTCAAATTCTGCAGAGATAAATCAATTCAAACGGTTTATATGTTTTTTGTTGTTTTATTCCTTCCTGAATTATGCTCATCAAACATTTTGAGTCCGGCATTGCCAGTTTAATTTCTTTTTTAGCTTGTTATTACATAAACAAAATATTTCATAAATCCGTGTGTCTACCAACCTGCCTGCCGGCAGGTTCCGCCACCCCGGCAAATTTTCTTTTATTTTAGCGTGTAAATATATTGAAACAGTTATTTTAGTGCAAGAAAACGCAATTTATATAATCCTGTTTATCAGTAAGCATATCAGTTAGCCTTTAGAAATAATGCATTTAGTATTTGTATCTTTTTGTTAATAAATATTAAATATTCTTACTTTGAGAAGTAAAAGACTTTTCTTTCTAAGAAAAAAAGGGAATATCCAAGTGGCATAAGCATTGAATTTTTTAATGCGAGGGAAAAATAGTTCGCTTGTTTATTCATCATTTTGAGAGGGCATTATGCGGCAAATATTCACTTATGATCCCAGAACAATTTTGTTACCTGTTACAATCTTTAGTCTGATTATTATTTCATCTTGTAGCGATTCATCTAAACCCTCAACTCTTATCTATTCGCAAGATGGGATTATTTACAGCCAGGCTACTGATGAACCTTATACAGGTAGGATAGTTGACACTATAGCCAACAGAATAATTAAATACGAAGTTAAAGAAGGATTAAAGAACGGAGTATTTATTATTTATTTCCTCGATGGCAAAACAGCGATCTACGGGAAAATAAAAGATAATAAAAATGTTGGAAAATGGAGTTACTATTATCCTAACGGTAAACTTGAATCTGAAGGATGCTTTAAAAATGATATAGTAATTAACAAATGGATCTGGTACTATCCAAATGGAGAAAAAAAAGAAGAAGGCAGTTTCATTAACGGAAAAAGGGAAGGTATCTGGAAAATATACAAAGAAAATGGAACCCTGAAATCGAATATTTTTTTCAAGGAAGGAAACGTTATTAACACAATTGATTTAAAGCCCTCGACAATTTCATAACTAAAAAATTTAAATCGTTTTCATAATAAGATTCAACATTCAAGCACAAACAAAAAAAGCCTCATTAAGAATGAGGCTTTTTAATTTCTGTTAATCCTGATTTTAGTCTAAGTCATTGTCATCATTCGAAATATAATCCGGAATAAAACCCAACTCCTCTGCTGTAGTTGTGTTGGCTTTCATAAGATCGTGAAGGATCATTATTTCTCTATTTATTAATTCTAATAAGTCGTTTTTCTCGGATTTATCCAAATATTTAAATTCTTTGATAGTGCTTACTTTCCTGAAAATTTCTTTCTTTTTATTTTCAATTTCATACAATTCAAGCACTAAATCCTCATAGAAATTGTTTTGATATAGATAAATCGTTAAACTTTTATACATAGTTTCTCCACAAAATTTATTTCAACATTCTCAGTTTTAAGTTCACAAAGCAAATGCCATCCGTAAATAAGAAAAAAATTGCTATCGCTTTTATTTCAGCAAAAAACTAAGACCATAAAAGAATAAAACTAGCCATAAGGAGTAAAAAATGATAGCCAGTCCTCACAAGCCGGAAAATATTACTGTTTTGAATATATATATCAACCATCTTAATTATATATTATTTCTGGTATAGATTGTTTGTTTAAACTTTCATTAATGCTTTTTTGTAAAAGCTCAATAATCGTTTTCTTAGTAAAAGGTTTTGAAAGGTAATGTGAACAACCTTCCTGCAGAAACCTTTCTTTATCCCCTCTCATAGCAAAAGCTGTTACGGCTATGATAGGAGTGTTTGCATAGCCAGGAATTTGCCTTATTAATTTTGTTGCATCCAGTCCGTTTATTCCACTCAAACTTATATCCATAAGAACAGCATCAAATTTTTTTTCTTTAGCAAAATCAACTGCGTCTTCACCTGAACTTACTTCTGTAGCATAATAGTTTTCATTAACAAATAATTTGAGTAAATCTCTAGTGGTTTGGTCATCCTCAACGATCAGGACATTATATTCCTTCTTATTTTCCGATGTATCATTTCTATTAATTGTTTTCATTTTATTTTTCTCTGTGTTAAATGTTTCATCATTCACGGGTATTCTTAAAGAAAAAACCGACCCTTTATTTAAAGAACTTTCCAGATAGAGTTCGCCCTCCATCATGTCAACGAACTTTTTAGTAATAGTTAGCCCCAAACCTAAACCTTCATAATTCCTGTTTAGTCCTTCACTACCCTGCCTGAAAGGTTCAAATATCTTTTTATAGTTCTCTTCAGGAATTCCAATTCCCGTATCTATTACCTTAATCAATGCTGCATTTTTACCACCACTTTGTGCTTTATCAATAGTTATAGTTATATTACCTTTATCAGTATATTTAACAGCATTGCTTACAAGATTGCTTAAAACTTTTGTAAGTATATGTTCGTCAGCTTTTACAATTATTTTTTCTTTCACGTTTACTTTTATTGACAATCCTTTTAAGTACGCTGCCTCAGCAAATTTTTTAGTCACTTCTTTCATAATTTTTTCTACATCAATACCGGATTTATTTACCTTTATTTCTCCTGATTCAATAGTTGACAAATCCAGGATATTATCCAAAGATTCTCTAAGCCTGTCTCCGCTATTATAAATTATATCGGTCATCTCTTTAAGATCATCATCTATCAGCTTTTCGTAAATTAATTTGGCATATCCCATAATAGCTATAAGAGGAGTTCTAAGTTCGTGGCTCATATTAGAAAGAAAAGCTGTTTTGAGTTTGTTCATTTCCTCGGCTTTTTCTTTAGCTTTGATTATCTCTTCCTCAGCTTTTTCCTGTGCTCTTTTATATTCTTTTCTTTTTTCACATTCGTCTAAAGCTCTTTTTACTGCCGGTCCCAGCCTAACCATTCGATGTTTAAACACATAATCTGTGGCTCCCAATTTCATAGCCTCGACTGCCTGTTCCTCACATACTTCTCCCGATAAAAGAATAAAAGGAACTTCAGGCATTTTCTCTTTAACCAGCTTTAATGCAGCAAACCCGTTAAAAGCAGGAAGTGTAAAATCGGATAAAACAAGATCAAACTCATTACCGGAGTTTATCGTCATTTCGAATTCATACCTGTTTTCTGCAAGAGTTATATCGACTTCGAGCCCACCTTGAAGTAAGATCTCTTTTGCGAAATCTGCATCAGCCGGGTTATCCTCAAGGTGAAGTATTTTGATTTTGTTATTCATATTTCTGAGCAATATTTAATAAATAATCAATATTTTTATCCGGGTTTTTGTAAACTTGAACATTGCTTAAGAAAATTAAGCTTCCGAGAGATGATACGTTATAGTCTGATTGACCAATAATAAGTAGGAATTTAAACCTGAGAATTGTAGTAAAATAACTACAAGGCTAATTATTGCCGATGACCTGGTCTTTTAGCCTTCGTTAAGCTATCAATAGTTATAATCATGTCCTCAAAATCATTTGTTTTATCAAAGAAATAGTCAGCCTTTTCTTTTAATGCTTTTTCTTTGTAAGAAATAGAAGAAAGATTAGTAAACATCATTACAATCGGTGTTGTTTTGTGCACACTTTTAATTTTGGTCAGAACATCAAACCCGCTGCTGTTTTCTAATTCGATATCAAGCACGACGATATCCGGTTTTTTATCCTCAATTAATTTCAAAGCTGATGCAGTATCGGAAGCTTCCCCAACAATTTCAGCGCCTTTAATTTCTGTGATAAATCTTATTAAGTTTTTTCTAATGTGATATGAATCATCAACAATAGCTATTTTCAAAACTGCCCTCAGCAAAAAAATGTTTAGGACAAAATAGCTTTTTACGGTTTTATTGTATGTAGAAATAAAAAAGAAGTTTTTGTAGTATTAATTCTACTATAGAATAAACAGCTAAATTGAAATGATTTAATCGAGCAGTTTATTTGTTATAGCATAGTGAATTAGTTCTGCATTAGAATGAAGATTGAGTTTTTCAAGAATTCTTGCACGGTAAGTGCTAACTGTTGTAACAGCTAACGAAAGAGAATCAGCAATTTCTGCAAGTGTTTTTCCCGAAGCTATCATTTGAAAAACCTGGAACTCTCTATCTGATAATATTTCATGAACAGGCTTATCACTTCCAGACTGAATTTCAAAAACTAATTTTTCAGCAAGAGTAGCACTAACGTACTTTCCACCATTATGAACTTTTCTTATTGCTTTTACGAGTTCTTCACCGGCAGATTCTTTAGTTACATAACCAAAAGCTCCTGCTTTCAATACTCTCATTGCAAATCTATCCTCCGGGTGCATACTCAATATCAGAACACGAAGTCCGGGTTTGAATTCTCTCAACTCTTTTAACAAATCAAGTCCGCTTTTATCAGGGAGATTAATATCTAAACTCAGAACATCAACATTATTTTTCAATACAAATTCCATCGTATCTTTGGCATTACCCGCCTCTCCTACAACCTCAATATCCATCTCATCCTTAAGTAACTTCTTAAATCCTTCCCTAATAAGCGAGTGATCATCAGCGATAAAAACTTTAATCATAAACCGCCTCCCATTTTAAAGATTTTAAGATTGAATACCCTAAATAATAGCTCTAAACTATTTTATATCCAAAGGAATAATTAATATTTTGTTGAGAAGAACAAATGGACAAACAGAGATATAAAAACCGATTTTTATGTTGCCTTTAAAGTAATAGTAAAATATAATATTGAAAACATTAGCAAAGTTATTTTTATCAATTCTATAAAAATTTATTATGATTATAAAATTGTGTTTATTGTACTTATTAAAATGTATATTTTTAAATTA